>ERZ1036420.17-NODE-17-length-297330-cov-48.023480_pt1 | contig 297330 bp, 292 predicted proteins | sample MGYA00514220_ERZ1036420 | MGnify/ENA primary metagenome ERZ1036420 (study PRJEB33795, sample SAMN09464938) | human gut metagenome | host: Homo sapiens | place: USA: Stanford, California | collected 2016-10 | study: EMG produced TPA metagenomics assembly of the...
GACGTTTCCTGTTCAGTTTTCAAAGACCGAAATTTCTATTTCGTGCGCCGCTGTTCCTCATCAGCGCTCGTATATAATACAACGAATCATACCCTATGTCAACAATAAATTTCATTTTTTTAATATTTTTATTTTCCAATGTATTTACCTCTAAAAGCTCGCTGCCTCCATATATAAGGAAGGCATATAAATAAACAGTCAACGTTCATATGTTTTCCAACACATATCTTATTTAACCTGAATAAATAAAAGATACAGCAATCCATATATTTCTCAAACGATATTCTCAATTTTCACATTCTATTCATTATCAAACATAGAGGGATATAAGAAAAAGGCTCACTGCTTTCGTTTATACACGATGGTAGTAATTCATAAAAGGAGAACTCAACACAATGAAATCATTTTTTATTTGAATTCTCCTTTTTGAATATACTTTAAAACAAGATAGAACATTTATTTTAAGAATTTTTTATTTCCTCAATATATAAGGATAGCAATGCCTCCTGATAACCACTGCATGCGTGCTTTTCAAGTTCTCTGCAAAGTGCCTGTAATTCTTCACTCCTGCAGTTTTGCAATGACAAGAGACGCTTTTCACGGATGGATGAGGTTGACATAATCCTATGATAATCCTCCACTGTACTTTTCCATAAATGCAGATCATCTTTATAACGCTGCTTTAGCCTATCCGCAATCAGAATTCCCTCAGGATCAAAGTCCCCTGCATAATACATGGGAATGTTACTTTTCTGTATGAGATCCAGCAATACATAGCCGCACAGATTTAGCTGACCATTTGTGCATACAAAGCCGATCTGTTCCTTGCCCAGCCTTTTTCCCTCCAAAAACAAAGAACGGAATACCGACGGATTCTCCACAATATAAACTGCCTTAATAGCGTCAGATATGTTATGGATTTGCTGCAGATTGTACAACGACACTGTCCATGCCTCATAGCGGTCAAAGAATCCTTTCCATGCCTCATGTACTTTTCCATCTCTGCCTTCTGCATTCAGATGCGCAATCATACAGCTGTTTGATAAATCATCTTTTAATAAACCGGCTTCATAATACAGCTTGTTCTTCTCTGCCAGACTGATATCCTGTTCCTCGACATTAAGGAAGTAACAGATCCCCTGAAACAGTAGCGTATTCTCAATGCCTTTATCAAAGAAATGCGGATCCTGGGTCACTGCGGAGGCGAATACTGCCATAGTTTCTATTTCCTGCTTCCAGACAGGCAGCTGATTGATTGCGTCCAATATGAAACATACTGTCTGCCACTTATTATTGTTTAGCAGCTGACGGATATTTCCATAGCTTTTATGATTTGTTTCCTGCATCCAGTTTAGCCACTCTCCAGCTTTTGTGCATGCATAGCGTTTGGATAGAGATTGCATATCCTGCTGTTCCTTTTGAGCTTTTATTTCCTTCTGTTCCTTGTTCGTCAGTATGCTTTCCCCCTTATAAATTTCAAGTACACGAAGAAAATCACTTCCGGCAAACCGGCTGTCCTCGATTGCCTTTTCCCAGACAGAATAAGGTATGGAAATGTCACGGACTCCCCAGTAATCCTTACCGAGTAAGCCCCCGATTGCCTCACGCTCATCATCTTCAGGATCCTTGATACATATTGTTCCTCCAAAATGCTGCAGCTTCTGATATTGACGAATCCATAGATCTGTCACACGTCGAAAGCCGGTATCCTGTAAAAGATATTGTGCAAATGCATCTTCTATCATGATAAATCTCCCTTCATGCGTTTTATATGCCCATCCCATTCATATGGAATCACAGTTACAAAACGGGCGTTTTCCGGTCGAAACAGTTCATAAATGGCAAGACCTTTTACGGAAGCGTAGTCTCCCCATAGAACCTGAGAATTCATAATATAGTCAAATTTAAATTTGCTGATCAAATCGAACATATTGTAAATGTTCTTTTCATCCACTCCTGCAAATGCCTCATCCAGGGCAATCAGCAACGGCGCATCCTCTCTGGCACTTTCAAATTTTGCGGCTACGGCTGAGAATAGAGGCACGTACATCGCCATTGCTTTCTCACCTCCGCTAAAAGCATAGAAGGTATTGTTCGTAAGCTCTTTTTTAGCTTCTCCGGTTTTTTGTGCCATGATTTTGAATTCAAACCATTTTCGATAATCCATAACCTGACGCATCAGCTGATGAAAGCTTAAGGTGTTGTTTTCAATATTTTGCAGATTTCTTGCGGCAGCAATTTTTGACCGGAAGTGGGAAGACAGACGTTTTAAATCACTTTCCTTTACGACTTTGACATCCTTTTGCAGGATTTCCACCAGCTGTCTGGTATCCATTTCTTCTTCACTTTCCGCTTTTTTACTCTTCCACTGCAGATTCAGATGCAGTCCGCTGCTGGTATTCATTGCGTTCATATAGCGATTCATGGTATCCACCCACGCACGGCTGTTTTGTATACGGATACGTACCTTTTTGCTGATGATATTTACCAGGATATCCTCAAACAGGTGACGGTCAGAGTCTACAAGCAGATTGTTCTGTAAATCAACATCACGTTGCAGACAGTCAAGCAGTTCTGGAAAGGAAAGAGAGGTTCCCTGATATCGCGCATTGATATCCAGTCTGGCACTGATATCTGTGAGTTCTTCCCATGTATCATCCGTTGTGAAGGTCAGATTGTATTCCTGCAGATTACTTCTATGATTGTAATAAGCTGTCTGAAGATCCATTTTCAATGCTTCCGGTTTCTTTAGGACTTCTGTCTGTTTTTCCAGATTCCGTATTTCCTTGATCAGCTGTCCATCTTCACATAAAGGAATATTCGTATATCCGAGTGCAGCTTCGTTTTTCACAACATCAAAATACGTTGAAACCAGTGCATCCTGATGTTCGATATCCTGCTTTGTGCGTTCCAGATCCTGTGACGTTGCGGCTACAAGACTTTGCAGCTGTCCCAAACGTGTATCCAGTTCCTGCATAAGATCCGGCAGCTTATGCAATCGTTCTTCGATCTGCTGTAACCGTTTCTGTTTATCCTCATACCCCAAATCCTTCAGCTGTTTTTCCTTTTGCTGCAGAAGAAGGTTTTGTTTCTTTATCAGTTCTCTTAACGTATCGATTTCTGCTTTGAATTCTGAAACATCCCGAAAGGCATCTTCTATTTGCGTTTCACAGCTTTTCACAAAGTCGAGAGATTGTATGAATATCGGCTGTTTTGTTTGTACCAGCTGTAACAGTTTTCTGTAGCTGTTATAACCATCCTTCTGTTGTTCAAACACATTGCGGCGTAACGTAATCGATAATTTACCTGCAGTTTCCCGCAGCTGTTTTTCAATTCCCTGCATCGCTTCCAAATGTCTTCGCAGACGTTCCTCCATCTGATGATAGCAGGCAATATCGTGCTGCAATATTCTTCGCCCCTCATTTAACTGCTGTAGGGCAAGATGCAGATCATCTTCTTTTACAAAAGCGGATGCTTCCTGTTCCAGCTGCTCCAATCGTTTGTCCAGATCCGTGAGTTTCTGCATTTCCTGATCATATTCCTTTTTCAGCATGTCACATGCTTTCTGTAACTGCAGAATCATTTGTTCTCTGTATTTCTGTCTTGCATTTTCTCCGATGTATCTTGCCGATACAGATTGATAAAGCTTTCCCTCTACAATCCCGGTTTGAAACATGGCATCATGCAGCTGCAGTTTACCGTCATACGTGATATGAAGGGATGTCAGAACGGTATTGATTTCACCCGCAAGCTGCTCAGGAGTTGTCCCCTTCAGATAATACGGTTGTAAATCCCTTACGTTTCGCTGTGTAAAGAAATACATATCCCCGCTTCCTGATGCAAGGGTTTCAATCAATGATCGGGAGCTCGCATGCACCACCTGTGCATCCAGTACTCCCAGACGCAGCAATGCCTCTTCACACAATGCGCGCAGTTCCTCATCCATCTGCTCATCAAATTCCAGAAGGGTGTAAAAGCTGCGGCTTTCAATCTGATGCTGTTTCAGAAGCTGGCGTGCCTGCTCCTGTTCCCCAGCAATTGCAGGAGATGGATCCTTTTGTGTCTGCCACATGTGCAGCTCTGCGCTCTTCTGTTCCAAATTCATCCTACAGGTTTCCGCCATTTCCTTTTGCTCAATTTGCAGGTGAATGATTTCCTTATATAGTGTCTGATAGCTTTGTTGAATGATATCCGTCAGCTTATAAAAGTCCGGCTGTTCCTCATACTGCATAAGAAGATGCATCATCTTGTGGAATTCCTCATCCGTCAGCTTTAGATGCTGATTGTTTGCGGACCACTGACTGATTCTTTCTTTATATTCCTCCACGATGCGGTCACATTGTTCATCAAGCTGCGCCACCAGATGTTCCTGCTGCTCATTCGTCTGCTTCTGCTGCTCTAATTCTTCCACCAGCTGCTTGTGGTGTGACTTTGCAACATCATAGGAGTTAAACAGCTGCAGTCCTTCCTCAAGTAAGCGAAGCTTTGCATCCAGCCGCTTTCCGATATATGTAAAATCATATGGAGTGTCCGGATGCTGAAACATCTCCTCTTTTAATAGGAGATGATCCTCCAGCAGCAGCTCCTCCTGCAGTACATCTAATTGGTCAAAGGCTTCCTTCATTTCAGACAAGGCTTGCTCACATCGGTCACTCTGTGTCTTATGCTGTACTCTAAGTTCCTGAAGACGATCACTTTTTTCCTCTTCCTGGGTTTCCTTATGCTGGAGCTTTTGTATAGTATCTTCTTTCTCAGCAGCCAGTCTTGTGCAATCCTCCACCAGCCGCTGAAGGTCGTCTGTTGCCAGAGAAAGCTTTTCTTCTGTTAACAGCGCCTGTTCCTGTGCTAGCTGTGTACGGTTTTCCTGCTTCTGCTTTGTTTCCTGTTGATGCCGCTGTAATTCCTCCTCATATTTTTGATAAGCTTCATGAAGATTTGCGGCTGTCTGCCTGACAGTCTGATAGATATGGTATTTTTCAAACAATACGGCATGACTGTACTGCTCGAACACCTGATAAACCGCCTTTGCAGAAGCATAGCTTTGCTTTAAGGCATCCAGCTGATCCTTGATATTATCCATATTGGATATCGCTTCACTCATTGGGCGAAGATCATCTTCGCTCAACGGCTGTAAGGATTCACTCAGGATTTCATTGATCATGGTTGGTTTTAAGGAATTGCTCAGCTTAGGCGAGCGCAGCTGCAGCAACAATGTGATAGCTTCCTTATATTCCTCGCTGGTTTCAAAACCAAACAGTGCCTGATTCACTCTGTCCATGTATTCTTTTTGCGAATCCATGACCTGCGTGTCACCGATACGGTTTTTCAACACCTGCTTTGTAATTGCCAGGTTATGATCCAGTAGCTGCACTTCTCTGTTGATTCTCAGATTATCCTCAATTACAAAATACCACGATACAAGCGGACGTCCCTGTTTCGCGTGCATACCCATCCCTATGGTTTTGTAAACCTCACTGTCCGAGCGTTTAAATTCCAGATAAAGATAGCCGATGCGATCTGTTCGTTCGCCGCCTTCCTCCAACAGATAGTTTTCTATTTTACGTGAGCGTGTACCAAAAGGATCCAGACGCTCACTGCTTTTATTTCCATCCAGCAGCAGTGGTATAAAGCTTTGCATTGTGACAGATTTACCGGAACCGTTGCTTCCTCTGAGCAGCATGTGCCCGTCTTTAAAGGAAAATTCCTCGTTTACATAATACCAGAAATCAACCAGCCCCAGCCGGTGCATGTGCCATTTGCTAATTAGTTCGCTCATTCTGTTACCTCCGCATATGTTCCTGTTATTTTTCCGGCAACCGGATAGATATAAATATTCTCCTGCTGCACCTGTGCAAAGCCCAAGGTCTGTGCAAGATTGCATACATCCATTGCACTGTCTTCCACCCTGCGATTTTCAATCTGATATTTCTTTGGCAGTAACGCATTGTTTTTCTTGATCAGACGCTGAACGATGGCAAGATATTCTTCCAGCCGTAGTGTGATTCCCTCGTGCTGATCCAGAGAAAGACGGGAAGACTTTACCCGTTTACGCAGATCGTCATGGACAATCAGCAGCAGATCATAATAGGCATGCGTCTTTGGAAAGACTTTACCCATAGAGCAGTCTTCTTCCAGAACCAGAAAGGCGCTGGAGGAATGCACATGCAGCTGACAGGGAAACAGACTCTGAAAATCATTTTCTATATTTCTGCGGTAATTACGAATATAGCCGAAATCATCATCCTTATCCTCTTCAGCTGTATGATAGACACCGCAGGAGAGCATGAGTCTACGATAAATACGCTGCCGGCGGACAATACCGCGATCCTCTTCCATATCAAACCACTCGCTCTGTAAAAAGTCCTCCGGCTCATGAAAATCCATAATATCTTTGGGAATGTTACGTATGAAATAGCGTGATACTCCGGTGTTTTCATATAATATATCGCTGGTCTCATCCTTTAGAAAGTAATCTTCATCACCTTCCCGGGAAATGATCATCCCCATTTTAAGAGCATATTGCAATACACGCACAAGCTGTCTTCTTGCTCGCAGACTTGTCCATTCCAGCTCACCTTTAGGAAGCTGCACCTGAATAAATTCACAGATATTACTCAGGATAAAGCGTTCCCCTGCTTCCTTGTCTTCCAGAAGCATAAGCAGATAACAGAACATCTGATATTCCATAAGCGTTTCAAATTCGGTAATCCCCATCCAGCCTTCTGCTTTGCCTGGAATCTTTTCCAGCTTTACAAGATATGGATTGATAATGAGTGCATAGCCGAATTTCTCCTGCAGCTTCTTTTTCAATTCCTTGGCATTATCCTTTATTTCATAATACAGCTGTGGATCCTGACTTTTCAGAATCCAGCGGCGATTCATCAATTCTTCTATTATTCTCATAACTGTTCCTCATCAAACAGGATTTTGAAGCAAGGCATTACCAGATTTCCATCCTCACAATGCAGTATACAATCGCCTTCCCGTTCCTTTTCTATATGATAATGCTGCCCCTGATCTGTTTTGGCACGCCGATCACTTGCGGCAAGTGCCTTGGATACCCAGCCAAGCAGGGCTTTTCTGGTGGCCTTGTCAAGTAAGGGAAGCTGAGAAAAGATGATTTCTCCGTTTTTACTCAATTCCTTTATCTTCTTCTGTTCAGCCTCGCGCTGTGCCTCATACTCCAGACGCTGTATTCGCCGATCCAGTGCATAATCCGTCGCAGGCTTTCGCTCATGCTTTTTCCTTGCCACCTTTGTGCGCGGCTCCAGTGCAAGGAAGGCAGAAGCTTCCTGATACACCCCACTGTGAATGCTGTCCGTATCCCTTGATGCGATGTTTTTCAAATGCATACAGGTATCTGCCCCAAACACCAGTGCACTTAAGCGATGTGCTTCATCCATAGTATTGCATTTTGCGAATATTTCCGCTATACGCCGGTATTCCTCCTTACGGTTTGCCCCCTGATTGTGCAGCTCACCGATCTGCAGTGCATACCGTGTGATTTTCCGTATGATTTCATTGGTAATTTCAAAGAGGCGGTTTACCTCATTGTTATCATTTTCTCCGACAAACCAGTTGAAAAGACTCTGCCACCGTCCCTGACAATTTTCCAGTACGGCAGTCTTTGTGATATGGGAATTGATGCGGGGAATCGATAGTTCATATTCTGCGACCTTATCGAAAATCAGCGCCATATCTTCATCCTTTACACCGCTCAAATAATCCTCGATGATCATTCCATGCTCCTGCAGGCTTTTTACAAATGTCTGAAGATAGGTGATCAGCTTATCTTTAAATACCAGAAATTCTCTGGACTTCATCATTTGTTCTGCTTTGGCACTGTTTAATGTCTTTATGTAATCCTGATAGTTCTGATTTAAGCGAATGAAATCATCGTTCAGACTTCGCCACCAGTCAGCGACCTCCATATTCGATTTATCCCTTACAGCAAGCAGCTGCAGAATCTGTTTACGAATCCGCTCCAGCAGCGTCGGTTCCAAGGATGCCCCTTCTACAGCAAGATGCTCCAGCTCTATTGTCATTCGTTCAATTACAACGGTATATTCACTTAGCTGATAGCGAAATTTCTTATTTTTAAATTCCTGTAAGGTATTGGGAACGGAGGTATCCTGTGTAGCAACGAGGTTCCCCCAGTCGCACAGTGCCTGCAAATCATTCTGACAGTTCTCCATGGTATAGTCTTCATATCCTGGTAATGCGGATATCATGTCATAAATATCCTCTTTAAACATCCAGTAGTGTATTTTTTCATGCTCCTGATAAAAATAGCGAATGATAATGCGGTAACGATCCACATTCTCGGCTCTGAGATAATTCACCTCGGTTATCGGTTTTAAAAGCTTATCATATAGTTCCATATCCCTCACCGCCTTTCTTTATCATTCTACCATATATTTCCTATTCTTTTACAAATTATACAAGTCGCCGATACAAAGCATCCAGCATTCTGTAGATAAGTTGTACAAAGTATCCATACCAGGCTTCTGTATCATTACAAAGCAGATAGAGAATACCCAGTGTGATTGTGAGCACAATGACAGAAGTCCACGGTATTGCATCCCCCATCAGTCCGCTGATCAGCATAATCCCCATGAGAACAAGATACAAGGCCACAAATTTCTGTATTATCACAGCTGCCAGATGCAGGATGGCAAAGAAACCAAAGCTGCATAATCTGATACAATTAGCTGCAGCAAATACGATTACAAACAGGAGCTTTCGTATGCCGTGTAGTGCTGAAATATCATATATCCCCGACCCTGCTTTGTCCATTGCCTCCCCATGCATATGAACATGCGTTTCTTACCGCTGTACATAGTCACCATAATAATGATATTCTGTATTCTCATTGTGATTATGATTCCCTTGATTGAACTGCATATTGTCCTCTCCTTAAAATGACAGGTCTTCTGTATCTTTATTCATAATGGACATGACAGCAGGCAATTCCACACTTGCAATTACCACATCGCTTAGAATAAACATGATTCTAATTTCCGTTTGCTTTTCAAACCAATCATAAATGCGTCCTGCACTTTTACAGCCTCTTGCGACGGTTCTCACACTGTTCGCGACATAGCCAAACGTCACACCGGCATCTGATATTACGCGAATGGCTTCATCGTCCTCTTCGTTATCAATATCCTTTTCAATCAATAACCTCTGTCCCACGCGAAACACCTCATTGCCAAAGTAATAGCGTAATCCAACAATTGTTATGTAGGTCATAAAAATCTCCTTCTTTCTTTACAATTACATTATAAGATAAGGATTGTATAAAATTATAAACAGTGACGATAAACATTTCATGTTACAATATAGAAAAGATGATATACGGGAAAACAGAGCATAACATCCAAAAGGTGCATATTTATACCTTTCTGTTATAGCTACATGGGAGGGATGGTTATATGGAAGATAGTAGAATGAGTGCCATAGCGATACTATATATATTGAAAGAGTATTCGGATGAGGCACATCCTTTATCCAGTAATGCTTGTATTCCATTACTGGAGCAGGTATATGATATTAAAATCAATCGCGGAACGCTTTCTGCATATATCAAACAGCTGCGTAATTTTGGAATCGACATCCAGACAACCAATCGGGGCTATTATCTGATTGACCGGGATTTGGAAAAGAGTGAGGTACACGTTTTGTGTAATCTGATTCATTCCTCACATTTCATATGCGACAGCTCCAGCTTTCAGCTCATCGACAAGCTGCTGAAGACGCAGAGCAGATATCATCGTAAAGATTTTAAAAACGCCGTATATATTCAGAACTCACGAAAAACGAAAAACCGGCAGCTGTTTCTGAATGTGGATATCCTCTTGGAAGCAATACAGGAGAATAAAATGATCCAGATGTACTATCTGACCTACAATCTGAAGAAGGAGCTGATACGAAAAAGAGAGAAACCGTATTTTCTGCATCCGTATTATATTGTTGAGGAAAACGGAAATCTGTATCTGATTTGTAAAACAGATAAGCATGATGATTTTACGCATTATCGCATTGACCGTATGCAGGATATCAGAAAATTGGATACATCCGCAGATGCACTTCGTAATTCCTTTGATCCTTACGCATATTCCAAAACCAAAATGTATATGTATTCAGGGGAGCCCGTAGCGGTTTTCCTTCGCTGTCATAAAATGATACTGAATGATGTCATTGATCAGTTTGGACAGGAAATCATATTGCAGGAAACAAAGGGTTCCGATTATTTCATCGCACGTATTTATTCTACGGAAACCGGTATTATGTACTATGCCATGCAATATGCTTTATATTGCGAAATACTGGAGCCCAGCGAGTTGCGAGAGCGTGTAAGAAATAATTTAAGGAAAGCACTCTCTGTTTATGAAAAAGATAAAGCATAGATAGATAACGATATATCAAAACTATTATTCAGCATAGTGCAGATGACAAATAGCAATATAATAAAGAACCATAAGTAAGGCTTCTTACTCAATTGCAGGTAAATTTAACAGAGAGAATTCAACCCTATTGAATTATCAATAGAAGTTGAATTTTCTCTATTATGAACACCCTAAAGCAAGAAAGACCTAAATAAGTAGCTCACGCATTGCATGATAGTGCCTGATAATGAATTTATATCAGCTGGCTGTTCAAATCATAAAAAAATAGCGAACTAAAAAACTTGTCACAAACGTGTACATTCCCATTTGCGACAAGTCTTTTTTAATTTTCATATGATCGTTCTCTCCCATTGATCGTTTATTCTTTTAAGGCTTCCTTATCATTTATTTTATCGAGTGGAGGTTTCTTTTTATAAGATGCAATAATTCTGGTGCTATAGCGGCGTTCTATTGAGGCGTTACCCGATTTACTAAATCTGAGTAGTTTTTTTGTCTTGGATTGATAAGACTTTGTTAGACTGAGTTTATAGCCTTTTCTGGCTGCATATGCAAAATACTGCTTCATAAAATAACTGAGCTTGGATAAATTCGCACCGCATACCTTTTCGAGATAAGGCACCTGTCCCTTCCTTCAATGTGTCAAATATTTCTCTTCCAGCCATCCCATTAGTATGAGGGAGTCCTCAACTGTTGCATAGCCTCTCTGATACAGCTGCCTTTCAATAACAGCGGCAGTTTTCTTTTCAATCTGCTGTCTGTTCAATAGTCAAATCCTCCATATTTCCCACGACAAGCCGCAATTCAAAGCCCTCTTTTCCATCATGTGCCTCTGCTGACTGAATTAAGGTTTTGTTTTCCTTGAAATATTTGTTTTTTCTATGCCGAAAGAATTCAACGATATCCAGGGCATCCAGCTCCAGCCGTGCCAATTCTGTTTGCAGGGCATCTTTACCGATTTGAGCCATATTCCATCCTAAGGATGCTAATTTGATTAATGCGACAAATTCTTGAAAGCTCAGATTATTCGCGTTTCCCATCGGGGCGATAAAGTCATGCATAAGCTCCGAAAAATTGTCATGCTCTATACGTTCCGGTAAAGGATTATATGTTATATCCTGATCATTGATATAGGCACCTTTTACATTTCTATGCCGCACAATAGATTCATAGAAATCTTCCGCTTCTTCCAGCGTAGCATTCTGCTTTATAAGGATTTCCGCAACAGAATCCAAAATAAACTCATTTCGATATTGAAAAAATGACCCTTTCCAGCGATGCTCAGGTAATACATTCCGTACATCATCAAGAAGATACATACCAATCGCTTTCATCCGATACAGGTTGTCCTTATCTTCATCATACAGTTCTATATAGTCCGGTGTAACATCTATAATACGATATTCTCCATAGTGTTCTTCCTTCCAGCCTCTCAGTATACTGCTATCACTTTCATTCCACTTTCTGCTGTCGAAAAACTCCTTTAGACATTGTGGATGGGAGCCGATATAGGCTAATGCCTGGTTCATTTTTTGATGCTTATTCGGTTCCTGCATGAGCAATACACTGTATACATGGTTTTTATAAACAAACTTCAAATATTCCTCTCGAAGCTTTATCAGCTTTTTTGCGTCTTTCTTATGTAAATAATTCATAATATACCCCTGGTATAACCACAGCTTACACTTCACAGTAAGCTTGTCATACGCCTTTCCTCCTTATATCATTATTTTAACATAAAGCATAGCTGTGTAGGGACTCTTCATCTATAGTCTCGTTCAAAGTCTTGCCTCTATGCCTTTTTTCGATTCCGCAGTTTTTTAATAAACAGATACAAACCCAGAATAAGAACAGCTGTCGCAGCCATTCCTATCAACAGACTGCCTTCCTTTTTATTTTCTTCATATGCCTCCTCATAAGCTTCTTTCGCGGCTGGATAAAAAGCAGTATCCTTCACAGCATCCAGAAAATCAAGATTCTGATCCTCACCTTCTTCTCCGTCCTTTTTTCCATTGTCTTTTGCAAGCTGAAGCAATTGCTTTTTTTCTTTTTCATAGCTCTTGACGGATGTATCATATGCTTCCTTATAGATTGCTTTAAATTTCTTCAAGTTATAATCCTCTACATCGGATATCTTTTTGTCATTGTATACATATTCATAGGCATTGTACTCTGCCGTATCCTGCAGAACTGTTTTCACTTTCTGTTCCGCATCATCATAGGCTGTTTTATAATATTCTATATATTCATTTTTTATAATTTTGGATGGGAGTTTCTTCAACTGATACGCTTCCTTTTCCAAAGCATCTTTCTTTCCGTTTGTTTCTGCCAGTGAGGATGAATTGTTCATAAGCTCGGTTTCTGCTTTTTCAAAGGATTTATTAAAGGCTGTTTTGTAGGCTTTTTGAGAGTAGGTATAGGTTACATCTTCCAGTGTTTTGTCCGGATTCTTCATTTTGAACGAATATCCATCCGCAGCCCCTTCTTTTGCATAATCAATTTTCGGCTGTGCCGGAACTTTAACCTTTGGTTTTGCCTCCTGAACAGGTTGCGGTGTACTTGGAGATGGTGTTGAGGATCCACTCGTTGATGGTGCGGATGTTCCACCTGAGGAACTCGTACCTCCACCATTGTGACAGTGATATTCGCCATAAGCCAATCCCCATTTCTCACAATTTGTCCGGCATGTATGACAGCCATTACTGTCGGTTCTTCCCGGATGTGCCTGAATGGAAGTAGACGTTGGTAATACAAGAAGTAATGCGAATGTTGCGAATGCTAATAATTTTCTCATTTTTTCACCCTCCTAGACTATGAGTAAATTACAAACCTCTTCCCTCCTTCCCTATGTTTTAATTATAACGCTTACATTCAAACTTTTGTAATTTTTTTAAATCAATAGGAATACAATTACTCGACTGTATACTGGCTTTATTGTGAAATTGGGTTATCCTGATAATTTCTTATGCTAAAGCAAGCTGGTTTCAGATATAAATGGGATGACATAGCTATTAGGATAAGCTTTCATATCAAAATTTCATGGATATGATGATACTATGATACTGCGGTTTACTTAGGTATGACGGATGTTGGATATGCAGCCCTGACAAAGAATATCATTATGGCGTTTACGAAAAGAGCAATGGCGGTCATGCTGGAGAATAACATTGACCGCATGAAAATCAGTACCCAAGATGTAGATCTGGTGCTGTAGGCGGTGGCTCAGTGATTGTGCCAAAGCAGTTGTCTTGTTGCAGGCAGGAGGCGAAGCCAGAGCATTTTGGAGTAGCAAATGTAATTGGTGCTGCCATTTCAAAGGTAAGTGGTACATGAGAGCAGCAGGTTTCAGATGATGAGGTGCCTTGTGAGGAAGCAATTGAAAAGGCGAAGGCGGCTGATTTGGCTGTTACGGCTGGAGCGGTTCGTGATACTGTGCAGTATCGATATGATAATGAACCATTGGCGTATTATTCAAAAAACAAGCAGGCTGAAGATAAGGGCTGCTGGTGATTTGAAAAGTGAATAGTGAAAAGAGCTGTTACTAAGAAGTAAAATTCTAGTGACAGCTCTTTTCAAGCATCCTACTACATCCTCATAGAATCTATCATAAAGTAAACTGCATAGAAAGCTATTATCTCGATGGAATTTCACTATAAGTGAAAGCTAGGCTATTTGATTACTTCTATAATGGAAGTAAGGAGATAACATGAATGTACTGTTAACATAATAAAATGAAAGAAAATTATTTTGAGGAATATAATCGGATTGCATCAAAAATAAAAGTATTGCGTACTGCTAAGCATTTAACACAAGAGCAGTTGAGTGAACTGTCAGGTTTAAGTATAAGCTATATCAGTAAGATTGAAGCGCCTAATTGTAATAAAAGCTTCTCTCTTGATGCATTATTCATACTTGCCGAGGTGCTTGCCTCCAGGAAACTCCCAGAGTCCAGCAAATTCACCTTTCAATCGCTGAGCTATCAGATAAAAGTCATCCTTCTTTATGATTGCGGCTACGACTTCTATTTTTTTCATACTACATCACCTGTATGTATCATATCAAATCAAGTATAGGATTACAATCTTCTTATACATCTGTAATATTTGTACTTAAGCTTAAATAATGCTAAAATGATAAAGAAATAAAGGAAGGGACGATATGACGATACAAACTATTAACGATTATAAAAATAAATTTATCATTTCAAATTACTCATTTTTTACTGATATCTTCACCAAGCCCATCTGGGGTGATATGGGCGAGGATACCGCCTCCATCACATTGACAGTGATGGAAAACACTTGGCACCTGCACTTCATCCGCACCCAAAGCGGTGAGCCATATCCATTAAGCAACACCGTATGCAATGTAATTGATGAATACGAAAAGGATTTAACCAATGAAGAAGTATTTGAATTCTTAGCGCATCACAATATCCTGAAGGAATTTGAGGACGCTGTATCAAAGCTTTAAGATGTCTTACATCTATACATATACAAAAAATACGAATCCAATATGATAAAGACTGCCTGTCAAAGAAATATTATTCTTCTTCAAACAGACAGTCCTTTTTCATTTCAAAACACTACCTAATCCAGCTCCAGTCCCCCGGTATATAACTGATAATATGTTCCCCTCTCCTTCATCAGCTTCTCATGATTTCCACGCTCAATGATCTTCCCCTGATCCATCACCATAATCACATCGGAATTTCTGATTGTGGAAAGTCGATGCGCAATGACAAACACCGTTCTTCCCTCCATCAGCTTATCCATACCATCCTGCACAATTTTCTCGGTACGGGAATCAATCGAGCTTGTCGCCTCATCCAGAATAAGAACCGGTGAATTCGCAAGTGCCGCTCTGGCAATTGACAACAGCTGCCGCTGCCCCTGAGAAAGAGAAGCCCCATCTCCGCTGATCACCGTATCATAGCCATGCTCCAGATGTCGTATAAAGCCATGTGCATTTGCAAGCTTTGCCGCCGCAATCACTTCCGCATCCGTAGCATCCGCCTTACCATATCGAATATTATCCCGTATTGTTCCGGTAAACAGATGCGTATCCTGCAAAACAATGCCCAAAGACCTTCTCAGATCATCCTTCTTGATCAGCTTGATATCAATGCCATCATACGTGATCGTCCCCTTTTGTATATCATAGAATCGGTTGATCAAATTGGTAATTGTGGTTTTTCCTGCACCTGTAGCACCGACAAATGCCACCTTCTGACCACGCTCAGCATACAGCTTGATGTTATACAGAATCTGCTTATTCTCATGATAGCCAAAATCCACATCATCAAAAATGATATTTCCAACCAGAGGAACATACTGCACAGCACCATCTCCTCGCGGATGCCGCCATGCCCATTTTCCTGTCGGCACCTCACTCTCAATCAGCTCACCGTCAACCTCCTGCACATGTGCAAGCGTCACCAGGCCATCATCCGCCTCCAGGCCTTCATCCATCAATGCAAAGATGCGCGAAGCACCTGCGGATGCCATAATAACGGAATTTAACTGCTGGGATATCTGCGTAATCGGCATAGTAAAGGATCGATTCAACTGCAGGAAGGATGCCAGAGCACCTAATGTCAGACCACCGATACCGTTGATAGCGATCAGACCACCGAGCAATGCCGTCAATACATAGGATATATTCCCCAGATTTCCCATAACCGGCATCAGGATATTTGCAAACTTATTCGCCTGATAAGCACTGTCAAACAGCTGCTCATTCACCTGATCAAAGCCATCCTTTGTTTCCTGTTCATGCGTGAACACCTTAATGACCTTCTGCCCGCTCATCATCTCTTCAATATAGCCGTTCACAACACCGAGATCACTCTGCTGCCGCTTGAAATAAACAGCACTCTGCCCTGCGATTTTAGACATTGCCGTCTTCATGACGATTACCATAACCACGACAATGACCGTCAGATAAAGACTCAGCACACACATGGAAAGAAAGACACTCACGACAGTAATCGCGCTCGACAGCAGCTGTGGAATACTTTGTGAAATTACCTGCCGCAGTGTATCCGTATCATTCGTATATACCGACATGATATCGCCATGATGATGCGTATCGAAATAGCGGATGGGCAGCTTTTCCATATGTGCAAATAAATCATCACGAATCCGTTTCATCGTCCCCTGTGCCACATTGATCAAAATTCTGGCATACAGATACGTGGAAGCAATACCGCATACATAAATGGCAGCCATGGCACACAGCGCCTGAAACAGAGGTCCGAAATCCGCCGGTCCGTTGGATGCCAGAATCGGTGCGATATAATCATCAATCAGACTTTTCAGAAACAGGGAGCTTGCCACTGTTGCCAGAGAACTGATGATAATGAAAATCAACACAAAGAAACAGGAAACCCTGTAATTGCGAATAACATAAGCGCACAGCCGCGTCAGCACCTGTAGAGAATCCCTGTCCGCTTTTACCTTGTTTTTCTTAATCTGCATTCTCATCGCCTCCTTTCACCTGCGTACGATAAACCTCCTGATAGATTTCATTTGTTTTTAACAGCTCCGCATGAGTTCCAATACCGTTGATTTTTCCATCATCCAGCACCACAATTCTGTCCGCATCCTCAATAGAGGAGATACGCTGGGATATGATCAGCTTCGTGATATCCGGAATATCCTCGCGAAACGCCTTTCGTATCAGATAATCCGTCCGCGTATCCACCGCGCTTGTGGAATCATCCAGAATCAGAATCTTCGGGTTTTTCAGTAAGGCTCTGGCAATACAAAGACGCTGCTTCTGACCGCCGGATACATTGCTTCCACCCTGTTCTATATGCGTATCATAGCCATCCGGAAACCGCTGGATAAATTCATCCGCCTGGGCAAGCCTGCATGCCTGCAGCATTTCCTCATCACTCGCATTGGGATTTCCCCAGCGCAGATTATCCTTGATCGTACCGCCGAACAGCACGTTATTCTGTAATACCATGGATACCTGATTCCGCAGTACATCCAAATCATATTCCTTTACATCCACACCGCCAACATACAGACTTCCCTTTGTCACATCATACAGTCGGGGAATCAGCTGCACAAGAGAGGACTTCCCGCTTCCCGTACCTCCAAGTATTCCAATCGTTTCTCCTGAGCGGATATGCAAAGCAATATCCTCCAGTGAATCTGCCTCCTGATCCGCACTGTATGCAAAGCTGACATGGTGAAAATCAATGGAACCGTCCTTCACCTCGGTAACAGCCTTTTCCGGTGAAACGATATCACTCTTTTCATCCAGTACCTCATCAATTCGCTGAACGGAGGCAAAGCTCATGGACAGCATGACAAAGATCATAGACAGCATCATCAGTGACATGAGGATATTCGTCGTATAGGTCATCATACTCATCAGCTCACCGGTTGTCATAGAACCACCGACAATCATTCTTGCCCCCAGCCAGGAAATCGCCAGGATACAGGCATACATGGACAGCTGCATTGCCGGAGAATTAAAAATCAGAATATTCTCCGCCTTTTTGAACATGCGGTAAATATTATAGGATGCCTTGTTAAATTTTGAAATCTCATAATCTTCCTTTACATATGCCTTTACGACACGCATATTCGTAATATTTTCCTGTACACTTGCATTTAAATCATCATACCTGTTGAATACCTGCAGAAAAATCGGATGGGCAAATTTCATAATAAAAATCAGAACGATTCCCAAAAAGGCGATCGCATACAGAAATACCATGGACAGCTCGGCATTGATCACAAATGTCATTGCCATAGCACAAACCAGTGTCAATGGAGCACGCACACACATCCGCAGCACCATCTGATAGGCATTCTGTATATTCGTCACATCCGTCATCAGGCGAGTCACCAGACCGGCTGTAGAAAATTTATCGATATTATGAAACGAGAAATCCTGAATATTGTAGAACATTGCTCTGCGCAGATTCTTGGCAAAGCCTGCCGATGCATAAGCTGCATATTTCCCCGACATCGCCCCGCAGAACAAGGAGCCGAAGGCTGCCACAATCATAATGAGGCCATATTTTGTCACTTCCGTCATATCGCCCTGACTCACACCCTTATCAATGATAAAGGACATCAGAAACGGCAGTGAAATTTCCAGTACAACTTCTCCCACCATGAAGATCGGAGCGAGAAAGGAGGCTTTCCTGTATTCTTTTACTTCCTGTAAAATCCGTTTAATCATATTGTCATCTCCTTTTCGATAGCATGCTATGTATTTTGCGAAAAGAAAAGCATCAGCTCTTCTGCCCAAGCATTTTCAGCAGGCAGCTCTGCATACATGCGATTTCCTCATCATTCAGTGCCGTCACCAGCTCCTCTTCATTCTCCTTGAATTTCTCTCTGAGAATCTTGTCCAGCTCCAGCGCCTGTTCACTGACCACGATATTTTTCACCCTCGCATCCTTTGTGCTTGCGACACGATGGATCAGTCCCTTATGCTCCAGACGATTCAGAATACCGGTTACAGATGGATTGGATATATCCATTGCATCCTCGATGTCCTTTTGATGTACCTGCTCTCCGCGTTCATGAGCCTTAAACAGGTAAATCAGCGTGAAGGTCTGGGAAGCCGTCAAATCAAATTCCGCAAATATGGTATTCAATCTGGCCTGATTCATTAGAAACACCTGTTTTATGAGATATCCGATATGCATATCTGCCATGCTTTCACCTCGCACTTTATCAGCTAATATATAGCACGCTATGAATCATACACCAGCTTTTCTTCCCTGTCAAATATTTTCCATTCTTCCTTTTTTCCGTTATGCTTCCTTATATATATGATATATCCCGACTTTTTTCCATCCTTACGGGTAGATGACTGCCCCATACAGCCAACACACCTGTTATCAAAAAAAGAATACATCCTGAATTCACTAGGATGCATTCCCGAAAAATTTTCGATTTTGTTGTACTGCGATGCTGTCCGGCTTGTATCTGCCTGCGATATCGTTGTAATGCATGGACGCCTGTCGGTCATGCAGCTGCCAGTAACAGACACAGAGCTGAATTGCCGGAAGATAACCATAGCAGTCAACACGAACAAAGGCACCGCTTTTATCATCACGTGTACGATGCAATGCTGTTTCATACCAGAACACCGCTTCCTTCCAGCGCTTTTCATCAAAGAAGTATTTTCCGATATCACAGCAAAGCTCCGCCCTTGGTGCATCATATCGAAAGCTCTGCAGATAGGCCTGCAGCTCCTCATCCTTTTGCTGCAGCGCACTGTGACAGTAGCCCATCATTTCACACGCATCAATGTTGTTTTCCACCCATCCCTGCTTTCCGTCCAAAAAGGCTTCAAACACCTGCAAAGCATCATGGTAACGTGCGTGATAGTACAGCTCCCTTGCGTAATAGAACTGTTCTCTTGCGTCCAGCTGCTTCCCCTGTGCCAGTAGCTTTTCAAAAATGCGAAGGTTACGGTCCGGATCATTGATATGCAGCTTCTGATGTGTAATCGCAATGTCCTCATACTGTACCATTCCTGTTAATGGTATCACCTCATGAATGACACCGGACCAGCGATGCTGCATACGCCGGTTCATCAAGCGCTCCCGATAATAGGAAAAGGTAGGATTTCCCTTATCGTCAAACGCTGTATGATATTTCATCATTACGATGGAAACCTCCGGCTGCAGTCGCTGCTTTAGCTCCACGAGCTGTTCCTGATCCTCCTGCAATATCACATCATCCGCATCCAGCCACATGATAAAGTCCTGTGTTGCCTTGGAAAAGGAATAGTTACGCGCCTTGGAAAAATCATCGCACCATGCAAAATCATAAAGTTTATCCGTGAAGCCGGCCGCAATTTCCTTTGTCTTATCTGTACTTCCGGTATCCACAACAATAATTTCATCCGCAAAGGAGGTTACACAGGCAAGACAGCGTGCCAGAACCTCCTCTTCGTTTTTGACAATCATGCAAACACTGATTCCCGCCATACATCGACCCCTTTCCCTATCCGAAGCTGCTTATCAGTTAATCTGATAAACAATCAGATAGGCATTGACTGTATTGTTAAAGCTGCATACGTTGACTCCCTGGGAAGTATCACTGACCATGCGCAGACTATCTCCCTCACCTAACTCGACAATACAACTGCCCTGCACAAAGCTTCCTTCACACAGCATCGGTATTCTGGATTCCTCGATGATCATGGAACTGTTCAGCTCCAGAGCAACAGCATCCCCCTCACATGGCTGTGAAGCGAGCAGACAGCCGAACTGCACCACATAGGTTCCGGCATGTCCTGCAATGACACTTTGATAGTCCTCAGAAATTGTAAATCCGCTTTGAATGGTGCCTACATCAAATACAAAGGCATCCTGTGCACAGAACTGCTTATCTGTAAAGGACTGAAGACTGACGGAAGCAAATTGTACAAGGGGCGCAGATTCTCCGGCTGGTCCGGTTGCCCCCTGCGGTCCCTGTGGCCCCTGGGCTCCGGTTGCCCCTCTGGCGCCGGTTGCGCCACGCTCACCCGGCATTCCCTGAGGACCCGTTGAACCGGTAGGACCCTGAACGCCCGCTACTCCCTGTGGGCCGGTATTTCCCTGAGGACCACGTAAACCCTGCAGGCCTTCTCTTCCCTGCGGACCCTGCAGACCTCTTGGTCCCTGCGGACCCCTTGGACCTCTTGGACCCATGGGACCGGTAGGTCCGATACCCGGATACGGGCGTGGCGGACGCGGCGGTCGGTTGCAGTCACAGCCGCAGTCACAAGCTGAACCGCCATCACTATTGCAGTTGTAATATTCCTGTGCAAAGCCCTGCTCATCCTCTGCAGAGCGGTTATCGTCAAAATCCCGGTCGCATCTGCAGCCACAGTCCTGCCCGGCTTTTGGCTCATCAAATCCACGGTAGGAATCGTAGTCGTCATATTCGCAGTTATCGTCATATCTGTTTCGATACATAGCTATTCCCCTTTCAAGAGCTTTTCTTTCCTTACTCACTTCACTATATGCGCAACCGGGCATTTGTGTTAGTGAAAATGCACACACTTAGGCGATATTCCCAAAACATGACAGTGTTGCTTTGGCAATTTCGTAGCCGTGCTGTAAAATAGCATCATAATCAGATGCTGATACCTTCTCCAGTGTTGTCTTATAATCAGCAACCTGCTGTACCTCAGCCTCCTTCATACTGCTGCGGATCCATGCATCCCTTTGTTCCTCTGGCAACGCACAATGCTGCATGATCTCCTTTACTGTTGTACCGATTTTCAGATAGACACCATTGTGATATCTGCGGAAGAAGTCAATAACCTCCTGAGAACGTAAGGATTCCACCTGATCCATATTGATATCCAGCAGGCGTTTGAGATTTTCAATGGAAAAGGAATACTTTCTTGTTTTATGCTCGATATTGCCGGATGCATTGGAGACAATCAGATAGTTGATATTCCTGTGCAGACCGCCATCCTGCTCAGTGGTGAAAAGCGGGTCAAGCCCCATATTATCATAGACACCGCCATCCCACAGATGCAGTACACGATCCCTCGGCCGGACTGTGATCGTTCCGGTAGCATCCGTCCAGATATACTTGTCTGTTTTCAGCTTGTAGGGGCCGATGAGTACCGGAAATCCGGCACTTGCCGCAACAGCATGTGACAATGCAAAGGACGGATGCATGACATAGCTGGAATCCCGTTCCCCCATTCTTGCACTGGAAAAGCGAAAGTCCTTACCAGATTCATAAGCTGTTGTGTTGATGGTCCATGCCGGACAGCTTGCAATATCCTGCAGACAGCCCTTCACTGCCCAGCGCTGTTCCATCACCTTCGCCAGAAGATTGACCTTTTTATCCCAGTAATAGGGCTGCAAAAACAGACGAAGCAACGCATGCCACTGAATATCCTTCTGTGTGATACACTTCTTAACAGCAGGCAATACCCGTTCCAGAAACTGTGTATCGCTCGGCCATTGATTGGCATTGCAGGCGTAGATCAGCCCCATACAGATACTGGCACCGGATACTGTTGAAATATGGGAAACCCTGCCCATAAGCCCCTGTTGGGCAAGATATCTCAGTACGCCAAGATGATAAATCGCTGCGCGCATACCACCGCCGGACAATGCCAGTCCGATATGCAATTGTTCTTTTTTCAAAATTTCACCCTTACTAACGTATGCAAAAAAGACGGCTGCAGTACCGCCTGTTTTCGTATGAAGAGATGGATGCTTATGTAATCATCAATATTTCATGCATCCATTATGAAACGCAGTTTAACTTTATCCGTTAAAGCAGTATCTGACTCTGCAGCTTTGCACTGACATGACTGCAAGAACCAGCATACTCTTTTGAAGCCCGTTAAAGGGCGGATGATCAGGAGCTGCGCAGTGCTTCCTGAATAACGTACAGTGCCCTATCCTCATCCTTTTTATGCACGTAGAGATAATACATGACATCCTGATGTCTTGAATTTTGGGCAATAGCCGGACCTCCATGATGAACTGCCGAAAAATTTTTTGTTTTCAATGTGTAGACGATTCCTGCACCTTGTAAAGCATAACGCGCTTTCGCAAGCCGTTCCATATCATTTGTCAGCATAACTTCTTTTCGATTCCATATAGCAAGCATAGCATACCGCCTCCAATCCTCTTTCCTTCATTATATCCTCTTTTCCCGCCTATGTATATATAAAGGTAATCATAGCTACCGCCGATATTCCTCACCAAAGCTATCTATATCAAAATAAACGCTTCTTTTCCTGTTCGGAACGCAAAAAAGAGATTCCCTGCTCTGCTGCTTTTTCAACAGAACATGGAATCTCCGTTTATCCTTTTGTTGATCATCATCAACGCCTGTATGCGATCATACCTTATGAGTTTATGATGTAACTGCTTAGATATCCATGTATTTCTGTGCAGCAGTTACTATGGCCATTTTAAAGACCTCTTCCGCATTACATCCGCGGGACAAATCGTTGATTGGTGCATTCAGACCCTGCAGAATCGGTCCGATTGCTTCATATCCGCCCAGACGGGATGCAATTTTATAGCCGATGTTTCCTGCATCAATATTCGGGAAAATGAATGTATTGATATTTCCTGCAACCTTGGAGTCCGGTGCTTTCAACTTAGCAACCTCCGGAGCAACCGCACAGTCAAACTGTACTTCACCTTCGACTGCGAAATCCAGAGGCATACGCTTTAAGCGGGTAGCCGCTTCATTTACCTTCGCAACGCTGGCACCCTTTGCGGAGCCCAGTGTGGAGTAGGACAGCAATCCGACTCTTGGCTCAATGCCGAACTGACGTACGGTATGAGCAGTCTGCAGAGTGATTTCAACCAGATCATCTGCACTTGGGTCGATATTGATGGAGCAGTCTCCCATAACCAGATTTTCTTCGCCATCCTTCATCAGAATAAAGCAGCTGGAAACGATAGAGTTTCCAGGTCTTGTCTTAATCAGCTGTAATGCAGGACGTACGGTATCTGCTGTTGAGTATGTAGCACCACCTAGCAGACCATCCGCACAACCAAGCTTTACATACATGGTACCAAAGAAGTTTCTGTGCAGACATGCTTCTCTTGCCTGTGCTTCATCCAGCTTACCCTTACGCAGCTCGATCACCTTTGTAACCATCATATCCATGTTCTTGTATTCGATTGGATCCAGTGTTTCAATGCCTTCGATATCCCATCCGTTTGCTGCTGCAGAACCGGCTATTTCGGCACGGTTTCCCAGCAGAACAGGTACTACGATATTTTCCTTATGCAGACGGATTGCTGCTTCCAGAATACGCGGGTCGGAGCCTTCCGTAAATACGATACGTGTTCCCTTCCCCTTGATTTTTTCAATTAATGTATTGATCATAAAAAATCCTCACTTTCCTTGCCATATTTTATTATACACCGACACTTTGCATAAAAAAAGGAAATTTTCACAAATCAATGATTTCACAAGTGAAAATGCAGGATAACAGGTATTCCGGCATTATTTACATATATACAGTGCTTTTTTCCCGATATCTATGAAAGCCTCCTGAATCGTTTGTCTATAAAAAAGCTTTTTTCACAATGTCGTTCATTCTCCATAAACAAATTCAATGTTCCGTTTGCCGTTCAGATACCGTCAGTGCTTCATCCATACAGTTCTGAAAAAAACACTTGTATTTTCTTTCCTGCTGCTCTATAATCTACCCATAAGCAGAGTAGGTCAGGAAGCGTTAAGTACCATCTGAACGGGGAGTTGTCAGACGGGCGAAAAGTTTATCTTGCGGTTTCCTGGTCGCATCCCGCTGTTGCATGAGAAAACTTTTCATATCTCTTTTCTATATGCAATATCGGAAAGGAGGTATTTTTTTATGAACTTTGCGAAAGAAATCGCCGGGCTTCCCGGTTTGATGAAAACTAGCGCAGAACAGCTGCGCAAGGTTCCCGCACTTACCGGAACCGCCATGCTGACCGCATTGAATGTCGTTGTCGGCACACTGTTCATCCCCATAACACCAACGCTTCGTATTGGATTTTCCAGTATTCCGGCTGCTGTATGCGGCATGTATTACGGGCCGATCTGTACGGGCTTTGCCGGTGTCATTGCAGATACGCTGAAATATATCATTCGACCTGATGGTCCCTACTTCCCGGGGTTTGCTGTCAACGAATTTTTAACCGGAATGATATATGGCTGCTTCTTTTATAAGAAAAAAATCACCCTTCCCAGAGTGATCATTGCCAGAGCCTGCATCACTGTATTTATCAATCTGATTCTGACATCTCTATGGCTGAACATGATGTACCAGAGTCCGCTCTTTACCATGGTGCGGCTGATTAAAAATGTGGTGATGTTTCCTGTGGATGTAGCATTGCTGTATGCAGCGCTCAAGGGCGCAGAAAGAGTACGTAGAACATAGCCTTGCAATATTGAAAAACTACGTTTTGAATGGTAACGTAGTTTTTTTATACTATCCCTTTAAACATTCATATGAAATGTATTTCTCTAAATCAAGTCTGAAAAAACGAAATGCAGACACATGATAGAAATGGGTTTTTATCCCAGTTTCCTATCTTTTACTGTCTGTATTTTTTCCCTGGATATATGGCAATATCCGCCTGGATTTTTTTTGAGATATTCCTGATGATACTCCTCCGCGGAACAGAAGCTCGTCAATGGCTTCATTTCTACAACAATCGGTTCCTCATAACATTTTGCCAGCTCCTGCAGGGAAGCCTCGATAACCGGCTGATCTGCTTCATCCACATAGTAAATACCTGTTCGATATTGTTCCCCGATATCATTTCCCTGACGATGATAGCTGGTCGGATCAATGACATCATAGTATAAGGATAACAGGAAGCGCAATGTAATCACGGATGCATCATATTGAATATGCAGGGCTTCTGCATACCCGGTAGTACCGCTGCAAACCATTTCGTAGGTTGGGTTTTCCACATGTCCGTTCGCATAGCCGACCTCTGTTGCCACGATACCTTGCAGCTGTTCAAAATATGCCTGCATTCCCCAGAAGCAGCCGCCTGCCAGATAGATTTCTTTCATTTTCACACCTCCGATACAGCTTTGTGAAAGCTCAATTCATATGCGCAGTCACACGCATTCCTGCAGATAGGATAATAATTATAGTTTATCATATTCCAGCCGCATTCATTAAAAAAGTTAAAACAGCAGGTCACTTGAAAACAATCCGTGCATAAAGTATATGGCTATTTTAAAATAAGATGACAGCACTGCTCATTCAAAAACCTGTTCACAGCCGCCTTTGTGGGTATGGATGTCTGTCCTCCCAGAGTCTGCACAGAAATCGCACTGGTTGCGGAAGCAATTATCAATGCATCCTGCAGCGGATAGCTCTTATGAATACAGTATGTAAACGCGCCATGGAAGATATCGCCCGCTCCGGTCGTATCCACTGCCGATACGTTGAAGGCCTCTATATGGTGTATCCCCTGCGTATCCTCATACAATAATCCCTGATCTCCCAGAGTTACAACGATATGTCCCGCATTCAGTGCATGCAGGGCATCAAAGGTCTGTCTCCAGCTGTTTTCATCCTGTATGGACACCTCGATATTGCTGAACTGTCTTGCATAATCCTGAGAACAGACGAGATAGGTCACCTTTTGGGCAAGTACGCTTGTTTCCTCGTGAAAGGTTCCGGCATCCATTATACTGTCAATATCCGGATAACGGCTGAGTGCCTCCAATGACGCCTGCAGCTCATGACCGTCCAGTAAGAGAATTTCTGCCTGCTCTGGGTAATGGAACTCCAGCTTTCGCTGTATACCGGGACAGTTGAATATGGTACGATACCCGTTAAAGGAATTGGCGATAATAGCACTTACCGGTGTTGAAAAGCTTTCATCCTCCATAAGGTATGCTGTATCAACCCCTGCTTCCTTTAAAACTCTTCGGATTTCCGCACCGTAGAAATCTTTGCCACATCTGGAAATCAATACGGTTTCTGCATTCCATAGGGCACATAAATATGCCGCATTTGCCGCCGGTGCGCCAATACAGGAGAATGGCTCCATAATCCGATATTTCTGATTTTCTATCAATGGCTCCTGTATGGGAAATGTTAAATCATAGGCACACTGACCAATACATATGATACTCATCGCTGTATCCTCCTTCTAACGATACCTCATTGTAATGCTATAACCATGATATCATAATCATGCCGCTTTACAAGTACAGCGGGTTGAATTGCCATTCATCTTTATGAGGAAAAAGGTATTTCCCTGATAAGATTTATCATTTGAAAAAACACCTGTGTTTTTTTTCATGAACGCAAGGTGTTTAAGTCTTTATGAGTCAAAGGATGCGATGACCTTTAAAAAGGCTTCTCCGTACTTATCATATTTCACTTCACCGACACCGCTGACTCCCAGCATTTCTTCTCTTGAATGCGGTGCTTTCGCACACATATCATGCAGTGTCTTATCGGAGAAAACCATGTACGGAGGAACATGGGCTTTTCGTGCCAGCTGGGAACGGCAGATTCTCAGCAATTCAAACAGCCGGTTATCGCCACTATCTGTCTGTACCACAGGGGTCTGCACCTGCTTCTCCTTGACAATTTTCATTATCAGCGGACCATCTGTAGGAAGCAGCTCCTCCTGATGAATCGACAGTACCGAATAGCCGTCCTCACTCTGTTTCAGGATACCCTGAAATTGCAGATGCTGAAGGATTTCATAAAGATGATTGCGTGAGCTGTCCTTCAACGAACCATAAGCCGGATTTCTATCCAGATGATAGCTTTTGATTTTGGCGTTCGCACTGCCCTTAACAATATCTACAATCATCGTTTTCCCGAAGCGTTCTCCGCTGTGACGGATACATTCCACAAGACGGGATGCTTCCATACGGATATCACATTCCTCATATTGTGTCAGACAGTTTGAGCAGCTACCGCAGAAGCCATCACTTTCCTCACCGAAGTATTTTAACATGTAATGACGAAGACAGCTGGGAATCGTACAATAGAAGGTCATGGATTTCAACCGTTCCTTTTCCTTTTGCTGCAGCTCCATGCGAACAGCCTCTTCCATATCCTCATGACCGCTTCCCTGTTCAATCAAAAACTGATTCAAACGGACATCCTTGCCGCTGTACAGCAAGATACAATCTGCCTGTTCCCCGTCACGCCCGGCTCTTCCCGCCTCCTGATAATAGCTTTCCATATTTTTAGGCATATTGAAATGAACGACAAACCGCACATTGGATTTATCAATCCCCATTCCAAACGCATTGGTTGCGACCATGATGGTTTTTCTGTCATAGATGAAATCATCCTGATTATTCATACGCTCTGCATCGCTCAGACCGGCATGATAGCGTGTTGCCGCAAAGCCATCGGCGCATAGTCGATCACAGACCTCCTCCACTGTTTTTCTTGACAGACAGTAGACAATGCCCGCATCCTCCGTATGCTGTTTTACATAATGCAGAAGTGCCTGGTATTTATCCTTCGGCTTTTCCACAGCAAAGTACAAATTCTTACGTTCAAAGCCTGTCGTTATGGTATAAGGATCCTTCATATCCAGCAGCTGAAGAATATCTTCCTTTACCTGTGTGGTTGCCGTTGCAGTAAATGCAGAAACAATCGGTCGCTGCGGCATTTCCTTTAAGAACTCCCGAATATGTAAATAATGCGGTCGAAAATCCTGCCCCCACTGGCTGACACAGTGCGCCTCATCCACACATACCATGGAGATTTTCATCTCTTTTGCAAAGCTTAAAAATTCATCGCTCATCAGTCTTTCCGGAGCTACATATATGATCTTATAGGTATATCCGCGAGCGAGAGAAAGTGCCTTGCGATACTGGGCATAGGATAGGGAGCTGTTTAAATACGCTGCACGAATTCCAGCTTCGTTTAAGGTTCCCACCTGATCCTTCATCAGAGAAATCAAAGGAGAGATAACCAGTGTGATTCCCTCCAGCATCACGGCCGGGACCTGATAGCAGATAGATTTACCTGCCCCGGTTGGCATGATTCCCAACACATCATGGCGCTCCAGAATATTTGTTATCAGCTCCTGCTGACCTTCACGAAAGCTTTCATAACCGAAATATTTTTTTAAAACCTCATAATCCTTCATCATTTCACATCCCCACAGCTCGTCCTGTTTATTTAACCAACAGTCTGCTGCCTATTATAGTAACATTAAGTTACGTAATAATTCAATGAATACAGCTCTCCATTTATATAACTGATCGTATACTCCAAAGGAATCTCTCTATCGTCATAGGATATATTTTCCATAACGAGTGCTGTAGCCTCATCCTCCTGAAAAAGCTGCTGTGCATAAGCTCCATATAGTTTCTGTGTGAGAACCTTTTGACAAACGTGATGTATATGCAATTGATAATTCCTCTTCAATATATCATACAGCGATTGCTCCTCAAAGGTAATCTGCAGCAGATTTGGAAACATAAACGCATTGAGATGTGCCTTCTCAATCAAAATCGGCGTATCATTAGCATAACGTAGTCGAATGATGATATATACAAAGTCCCCTTCCTTCATATGCAGTTTTTTTGCAATTTTCTCATCTGCCTTTTCCATTGCAATTTTCAATAGATCTGACCGTGTACGATAGCCTGCCATCTGCATGGTTTCTTTCCAGCCATGTATGGTCTGCATGTTTTTCTCAATGCTGAACGTACTTACAAAAGTTCCCTTTCCTTTTTTCTTATGCAAAATACCTTTTGTTTGCAATATGTCAAATGCCTTTCTTACCGTCATACGACTTGTATGAAATTTCTCACAGAAGTCCTCCTCACTCGGTATCATCATTCCCTCTGCATAAATTCCATCTTCAATGTTATTCATAATATACTGCTCAATTTGTCGATAGATTGGTATTTTATTCTCCATACGTTCATCTCCTGTTAATGTACAGACATTCTAACATAACATTTGCACAATTTCCATTCTTTGGAAGAACAGATACAAACAACCCTGCATTCATTCCATTAAGGAGCTTTTGTGCAGGGTTGTTCATGTATGTTACAGAATATCTACTCAGGCAACAATCAGCAGCTCACTTAAACCACCAACAATTGCAATCAGAATGAAAATGATGAAAACCGTCGTAATCTTCATGTTCTTTTTATCCAGCAGAATCCAAGCCAATAGTGTCAGTCCCAATGGAAGCAGTCCGGGCATAATACTGTCGAGAATCCCCTGCAGACTGAATAGCATATCTCCACTGCGATAGGACCAGCCGGATACCGCACTGACATACTGGGCCGATATAGCACCTACTACAATCAGACCTACTATATTTGCCGCTCTTGTGATGATATCCTTACGTCCGCCGACAAACAGCACATCAGCAGCATTGATACCAAGCTTATAGCCTCTTGAAAATAATAGCCAGGTTCCGGGAATGATAATGCCAAGCCAGGCAACACAGTAGAACAGCGGTCCGGCAATACTGCCTGTGGATGCGGATAATCCCATGGCAATCGAACATAAAATAGGGCGCAGGGTTCCACCTATTAAGGAATCTCCCATACCGGCAAAGGGTCCCATCAATGCTGTTTTCGTACTTTGTATCAATTCATCCGGTATTTCCTCACCTTCAGCACGCTTTTCCTCCATTCCCAAAATCACGCCTGGAATAATAGAGCCGAAAGCTTCCTCCGTATTGAAAAACTGAGTATGTCTGTCCAACAGCTTCTGCTGTTCTTCCTTGGAATCATATAGCTTCTCGGATACAAGACCAAACATGCGGACAAATGCCGGAGCCATCATTCGTTCCATATTCTGACAGCCCAATGCAAATGTTATCCAGTTCACATAACATTTTCGTACATCTTTCTTTGATAAAATTGTCATACTTTTCACCTTCCCTAAGACTGTTTCACGCAGCGCAGATAGTCAAGATATGCAATAAATGCTGCCAGCACCGTGATTGCCACTATCGGCATTTTCAATATTGCCATCATAATGAACCCAACAAGAACATACAGTAATTCGATATTCTTTTTTAAAGTGAATTTAATCAACAATGCAAAGCCAACCGCCGGCAGAATACCACCAAGCACCTGGAATATAACACCCAGCTGATCCGAGATCAATGCAATCATTTTTGGAACATAATCTGCCCCGAAATAGCAGGCAAGGAAAATTGGAATAAAGCGGACGACAAATTGTGAAATATTGGAATAAATCGGAATTCTTGTTGCCTGCTTCAGCTTACCTTCCTCGATCCAGCGATCCTGCAAATGGACAAAGACTGCATTAAAGGTCGCAACACTATATACAGCCGCTACCCCAAGAAGACTCAGCGGTACAGAGATTCCCACTGCATATTCCGGAGATGCATTTGATACCAGCGCCAGCGGTATACCTATATAGGATGCAAAATTCACATCTCCCGGCACCGACATTCCCGGCGTTACCAGTCCCACATAAAGCGCCTGTATTGCTGCTCCAATTAAAACACCATTCTTAACATCCCCCAAAATCAGACCGATCAGAGCCCCTGCAACAATCGGGCGGCCAATCATATTCCATCCGCCAACTGTCCCCAACAGAAAGGTTCCATAAATGGAGCCCAGATACCCAAGTAACGCGATTAGTAAAGCTTGTAGTAAAGTCATAGTCCTATTCTCCTTTCACTAAAATGCTTCTTTCCATTCCATTTCTTTTTCACCCGGAACCTGTTGGAAATAAACACGTATTCCCATGGCATGCAGTTCTTCACACGCCGCTGCTTCACTATCCAGCAGGTACGAAAAGTAAGTAGCCTTTTTCGTTCCCTTTCGATTGCTCATCGGCCCGATATTCAAAGCCTTCGGCAGCACGGTACAGTTCTTCTGAAGCTCCAAAGCGATGATCGGATCCTTTACCAAAACCAGTGTACGCTCACTACTCTTTTCCGCCTGTTCAATTAAAGCAATCGCCGATTGTGCAGATGCCACATCCAGATGTACATTCGGAGGTACAGACATCTTGTAAATATTGCTCATGACCGGATTGGATGCAGTGAATGCATCAACCAAAATAATATAATCAATTTTGTAATCATTCAGAACCTTTACGATACATTGTCCGTGAATCAAACGGTCATCACACCGTAATACAGTAATTCCCATACTTCATTTCTCCTTTCAAAAGATTAGATGATATCACTTTGTTCAATCCAGCGATAATCGGTTTTGCTCACTGCCTGCAAACTGTCTCTCATGTCTTGCAGTGATATACTTTCCCGTTTTACTGCAAAATCCAGTAACAGCGCTAAATTGACACCACACACAACATGACAGCCGGTCTGAGCACTTAGCACACTTGCCGCATGGAAGGGCGTAGCCCCAAACAGATCCGTAAAGATAACAAGCTCCTCTCCCTCCATGGCAGCGGCAGCTTTTTGAAGACGCTCAATCAGTATCTCCAGACCATCTCCTTCCCGCAAGGAAACTGCTAACAGATTTTCCTGTTTGCCGGCAATCATTTCAACAGCCTCCAGAAATCCATTTGCCAGTCCGGCGTGCGTGGCTATAATTCCTCCTATCATAAATCCTCCTTTCTGTTCGTTATTCGTTCTCTATTTCCTTTAGTAATGTATCCAGCCGTCTTAATCCTTCCTGTAACAGCGGTCTTGGACAGGCAAAGTTCAAACGCTCATATGCAGCGCAGGAAGAACTGAATTCTGCACCATGATTCAAAATCAAACCTGCTTCATTCAGCAGCCTTTCATGTATATCGGCATGGAATTTCATCCAGTAAAAATATGTTCCCTGCGGCTGAAATGCAACTATCTGATCAGCATGACGCTTCACGAAGGCAGTTATAAGGTTTCTGTTGTCCTTCAGGTATGTAAGCAGCGCCTGCTGCCAGTCATTGGATTTCAAATACGCTGCCTTCACCGCCTCCATGGCAAAGATATTGATACTGCTGATTCCAATGAGTGAACAATAATCTTTTAGCTTTTTTTTCATTGATTCGTTTTTCACAAGAATTGCAGATACTTTCAAGCCTGCAAGATTGAAGGATTTGGTCGGTGATACGCAGGCAATCGTATGCTGCCGTGCGTAGGTGCTTACCTTCATAATCGGTATAAATTTTGCTTCATAAACAAAATCACTATGAATTTCATCTGAGATGATGAGCAAATGATATTTCTCACAAACTTCGGAAAGCCGCTTCAATTCCTCATATCCGAAAACACGTCCGCTGGGATTATGCGGATTGCACAGGATCAAGGCCTTTACAGTATCATCTTTTTTCAATCGATTTTCCAACTGTTCGAAATCAATTTCATACTGTTGATCATGTACACACATATCCACTGGTATCACCCTTCTGTCGCTGTTTTCCACACACGTTACAAACGGGTGATAGCAAGGCATCAGCAATAGAATACCGTCCTTCGGATTTGTAAACAGATGTATGGCAGCGGCAATGGAATACATGACACCGGTGGATAACATAACATCATCTGCGGTTATATCATAAGCATATTGTTTTTGAAAGCGTTCTGCGAACACTTCATAGTACAGTCTGCCTCGATCACTATAGCCGTAAATAGGATGAGAAGCACGTTTCATCAATGCTTCTTTTATTTCATCCGAGGCAGGCAGATCCATGTCTGCCAGCCACATAGGCAGAAGATCATCGCGTTGCAGTTTATCCTGATAACGATCCCATTTTGTAGACTCTGTATGTCTTCTATCTATCAGCTCATCAAATGTATACATATCATCATCTCTCTCATTTTTTCATTTGATCAATCAAATAAGCTGTGGTTTTCATAGGATTCGTTATGGCACTGCCCATTGTAACCATATCAGCTCCTGCCGCCCATACACCACGAAGCTGTTTACTATCCCATATTTTACCCTCTCCATTCACCAGACAGCTCGTCCTGCTTTTCAATTCGCGAATCAGCTGAATATCCGGTCCGCCCAGGTTGTTATGCATCGTATCTCTTGTATAGCCGCTTAATGTAGAGGAAAGGATGTCAAATCCTGCTTTTTCACAGATGATGCCTTCCTCAACCGTAGCCAGATCCGCCATCAATACGATATCGGGATATGCGGCTTTCAATCTTTGTACAAGCTCAGTTAATTCTTTCTCATTTCTACCCCGCAAGGTACCATCCAGTGCGACGACATCACATCCTGCCTCAATAACAGCTACAGCTGATTCATAATTCGGTGTGATAAAGACACTGTCATAAAAATCCGTGTCCGCTGATGGCATGACTTTATTGATTCCTATCAGCGGTGCATCTGTAAGTGCACGTATGGCTCTTACATTTTCAGGCCAGCATGCCCGGATCCCTTTGGCTCCGCCTGCCAGCACACATTTTGCCATCGTGACCATATTTTCTGTGCCATACAATGGATTATCTTCGTATGCCTGACAGGAAACGATTAGTTGTCCCTTCAGGCGCTGTAGAATTTCCCGTTTTGTCATAGGCGCGCCTTTTTATACATTCTTGTATATTTCTCGAAATATTCATCATTGACATGCTCAGTGCCTTCGCTATTCAAGCTTACAAATACAGGTGGTGTTACTCCTTTTTCTTTTATATAATAGGCACACTGAACACTGATTGCCTGTGCGATAAAGGTATTGGCCATAGATGAAGTCGGGCACACCGCAGCAGCTACCCCCTCCATCTGTACTGCACAATCTCCGGGCACACCACAGTTATCAATCACGATATCTGCAATATCCATCAGCATTTTTCCACTTTCATGACGGGATGAAACAGCGTTTGAATGTGCAATATTGGTGATTGCAATGACAGAAGCTCCTCGTTTCCTTGCTTCGATTGCCATTTCTATAGGGTAGGCATTTCTTCCGGAATTGGATGCGATCAATACGACATCCCCTTCCTCTATATCATACAAATCAGCCAGTATAGCCGCATAACCGCTCAGTCTTTCCAAAAACGAGCTTTTTGTAGGATGCTCTGTCATCGTCAGCTCACTAGTCATAATGGGAACTACAAATGCGAGACCTCCTGCACGTCCATAGAATTCTTCACAAAGTGTATGGGAATGACCGCTTCCTGTAACGTAAAACGTTTTGTGTGCCAGAAAGCAATCTGCAATCAGCTTTGCCGCCTGGTCAAGCTGTTCCTGCTGGGTTTCCCTTACCTTGTTTAATACATCAAATCCAGTCTCAAATACTTTATTTATCATTTTTTCCTCCTTAACATGTATATACATGTAATAACCGTAAAATTTTTTATCATTGCGGGCAATGGTTGAGAATGTGCATATAGAAAGCCTTATAATCATGGTTGCTGTTGAACGCATGTCTTGGTATCAATATGCTGGATCCGTCATGGAGTGTCAGCAGCAGAAGCTTTTTGAAATATAAGAAATGTGTAATTTCCTCATACGGATAAGAATGTTGCTTTTTTCCTGTGTGTATCAGCAATGACTCTTTGGCTGAAACTATCTCGATTCTCTCATAAGTTATTTCTTTATGTTCTTTTAATATCTGCTTTAATAGTATATGATTCATAAATGTATCGCAAAAAGTCAGCCATAAAAAACAAATCACCAGAACCAGAGATATCGCTGCCGGATGTTTCAACTGAAATGCTGGAATACTAGCAAGCAGCATAATTGCGACCATCCATCGCAGCACCGTTTTCCTCCGCTTTACATCTGCATTCTCCAAACTTCTATACAGCGTAAAGCGTGCAGCATCGCGATAATCTAATTCATAGGATATCTGCATACGCACACCCTCCTTTATGGAGTTTTCTCCATAATATTTTATTATTTTGAGTTTTAACTCCACATCCATATGATACCATGGATGTATATACATGTAAATAGTAAAATAACACTATTTTCTATTTTTTATACAAAACTTGTAACCGCTATAATAATAAAAGTATGACAAATGCGTATCAGATGATACAAAGCATTGTTGTGTCCTGCCCCTATATGTTTTTTCTCAACCTCAACATAAAAAAACAATACGACCATATAGACCATCGTACTGTTCTTTATAACTGATTTATCATGAAAACTATTTTGACAATAAAGCCCGAAATGAATTTATTTCTAAGATTCATCTCTTGTTTTGCCATAGATAACTCTAGCAATATTTTCTCTGGCAATACGGACACTTCCAGCATTATGCAATCCATATCCACTGGTAAGTAAATCAAGAATAAACAGCTGTGAGACCATGGATGAGAAGGTTCCTGCATTCATTAAATTCACTTTTCCATAGCTGATAATTACACAATCTGACAATTTGGCAAGCGTCGATGTTATGTGATTGGTTATCGTTATTATTTTGCAGCCTGTTTTTATTGCTACTTCAGCCGCTTCGATCAGATCCTTTGTTTCACCGGATACCGATACAATGATAATCAAATTCTTTTCATTACAAAGACTCGCCTGCATTAACTGTCGATGTGAATCCGTCACTGCCTTTGTCTGTTTACCGAATCGAAAAAGTCTTGATTCGCCCATGGAAGCCGCGAGACCGCTTGTACCGATACCGAAAAAATAGATATATTCAGCTTCCTCAATCAACTGTATTGCATGATTGATTTCTTCCTGCTGAATCATGGAATCCGTTATCTGAATTGTTTGTATCAGATTATTCTTTATACATTCGTGCTTATCTGTCTCCTGCTGCTTTCCGTCATCGTCGATTGCCAATAAAAATTTCAATTCCTGAAATCCTTTCAGCTTCATTTTCCGACAGAATCGTACGATTGTCGCTTCTCCCACGTTCAGCATAACGGCAAGCTCGGACAGCGTTAAATCAATAACCTTGGAATTACTCTCGATTATGAAATCCGCTATTCGCTTCTCTGATTTTGTGAAGGATGGATAATATGACTCAATAATGCCTAATGTTTGCATGAACCTCACCTCTATTATATTCTTTCATGTCTATCTGCTTTCATTATACATGAAAACAATTTAATTTCACGAAAAAACAGACGTGTTCCATACCTTTCTATCCTGCATACCCTTTCTCAATCAGATATTTACGTACATCACTGATAAAATACAGAGATCCTGTAATAACAAGAGGCTTCACTTTTTGTAATGCATGTGGAATCGCCCGCTCATAGCTCTCCATCAGATGTATATGCTTTCTACCCTCCAGCAGTCTCACATCCAATGCACGTTCATTGTAAAAGGGCACAACGAGAATTTCTCCACATACTGTTTCCAGCTCCTGCAGCATCGCTTCGAAATTCTTATCCTTCAACACAGAAAACAGTACCTGCACATCCTCCATCTGCTTCAGCGTTTCACACAGGGCATGAATACCATCCGCATTATGTGCGCCGTCCAAAATGATGAGAGGCTCTTTTGAAATTGTTTCAAACCGTCCGATCCAGACAGCCTGATGCAGACCTGTTCGCAGCTGTACTTCTGTAAGCCGGATATGCCCCTGTCTTTGCAGATATAAGCATACCTCTATCGCAAGGGCAGCATTTCGACACTGATACCTTGCTTTTCCATATAATGCAACATCCTTTAAATTCCCATAATCAAAGGACAACCCGTCAGCTGTTTCCTGTATATTTGAAATTTCCCCTGCCTTTATACATTGTGCATGAGCCGAAGCGGTATGCTTCTGAAACACCTGCAGACAGCACTCCTTATCCTCTGCAGTGATCAAGTCAATACCTTCCTTCACAATTCCAGCCTTTTCTTTTGCAATTTTTTCCAGAGTATCACCGAGAAATTCCATGTGATCCATTCCGATATTCGTAATCACCGACACGAGCGGCTGCAGGATGTTGGTTGCATCCTTTCGACCGCCAAGTCCTGTTTCAAACACGCAGAAATCCACTTGTTCCTCCAGGTAATAGAAGACCGCAATGCACATATCGATTTCAAACATACTGAGGTCCCATTCCATCCAGCTGTCGTAATACCGATTGGTGATTCCAAGAAACGCTTCCTCCCTTATATCCTGATTATTGATCCGAATACGATCCAGATGGGTAATCATAAAAGGAGATGTGAAGCTTCCTACCTTGTAGCCGGCTGCCTGCAGGATACTACGGATATCATTTGTCGTGCTGCCCTTGCCATTCGTTCCGGCGATATGAATGCTTCGTAAACGATTCTGCGGATTTCCAAGTGATGCCATATACTGCTTAAAATGGTCAAGTCCATAGCCTCGATTTTTTCTTTGTTCAATGATGGCAATCACATCCTCTGCTTTCTGAAATCTCATTCACTCAGCCTCCAGTCGATAGGAGTTCTTCCCATTTCCTCTAAATATCTGTTCACAGTGGAAAACGGCCGGCTGCCAAAAAAGCCTCTGGATGCGGATAACGGGGATGGATGTGCAGACATCAGGATGCGATGCTGTCTACCGGTAATCAGCTCTGCTTTTTTCTGTGCATGGCTCCCCCACAGTACGAAAACTATTCCCTTTTCCTGCTCATTCAAAGCTGAAATAACCGTATCCGTAAAGGTTTCCCAGCCCTTTTTCTTATGTGATGCCGCCTGTCCTTCCCGTACGCTCATAACCGTATTCATCAGAAAAACACCCTGCTTCGTCCAGTCTGTCAAGCATCCGTGAGACGGTGCATCAATATTCATATCACTCTTTAATTCCTTGTAAATATTCTTCAGGCTGCGTGGTATTTGTACGCCCTTTCGAACAGAAAAACAAAGTCCGTGCGCCTGATCTGGCTGATGATATGGATCCTGTCCGAGTATCACCACCTTCACTGCTTCAAAGGGGCAGCTTGTGAAGCAGGTGAATAAATCCTCCCTTGGAGGATAGATTGTCCTATGTGCATATTCCTCATCCAGAAACTGCATCAGCTTCCGGTAATATTCCTTTTGTTCTTCCTGCTGGAAGAGTTCCTTCCATTGCTTCATGTTTTATCACTTCCTCAAACGGTATAATCATATCATAATTAAAGGAGAGGTAACAGTACCATTCCTTTGATAAAATTCTGAAACGATATAAAAGCCGAAACTGTAAAAAAAGAAAACCATATCCTTTATAAAGCATGATTCTCTTAGAAAGATGTACACAGAATGATAAAAGGGATACCTTCAGATTGCCTCGATTCACAGATGAAGTTCACAAATCTTGAGGCACAGCATAAGGATAACCCGGACTACCCACTGGTTAGTCGAGCCATCTACTATTGCAGCAGGCTTCTATCAAAGCAGAAGAATGCACAGATGGATTTCAGCATTCTGATTATGATAAGATTAAAAAAGGTATTCTATTTGGATCTGTATCCAGCATGCTGGGGAAAAGGATAATGCCATCAAGGTATACTCCATTGTTGAAATCTTCAAAAAAGACTCTTCCATCGAATGAATAAGACACCATTCCTATGAGACAGAAAAGATTACACATGGCCGATATACCAATGCGATGTTTACATCCATAAACAGGAACCGGAGAAACTGTATATCTTGTACAATGACTGTTTATTTTCATATAAAAGAAAGTCTATGAATAGTTGTGGATTCAGCTTTTTTCCAAGCAATTCCCAACCGCCATGACTTTCCTTTTTAACAATTCTATTATTTTAAATCACTTCTTTTATCAATATCCCGTACCTCATCCACATCGCATGGCACAGCGATGACCTTTTCCCTGTATTTTTTCAAAATCTGTTTTCCACCCTGTTCATCCGCCAAGGCTAACAGCTCCTTGTAATATTTCCTGGGGAATATAGCAGGATTTCTTAAAATACCTTGACAGGTAACACAGATAATATGTTCTCCATCTGCCAGCTCCAGCAGCTTCTTAAATGTATGTAAGCGCAGATACGGCTGATCCGCAACACACAGCATTGCCTGATCAGCAGTACTTCTTTCAATTCCAAGTCGTATGGAAAACGATTGTCCTTTTCGGGCCTGCGTATTGAAAACCACAACTGCGTTATAGTCCCTTGCCAGCTTTTCAACTTCTTCATACTGTGTTACCACGATGAGAGAATGCGGGTTTAAAGTCGAAAGCTTTTGCAGTGTATGTGCAATCAGCGGCATCCCGTCCAGCTCATACAACAGCTTATTTCCCTGAAACCTGCGCGAATATCCGGAGGCTAACAGAATGAGGTCAGTCTTCATCCTTCTTTATTAAAACCTTTTCTGCTGTGATCGGCAATGTGCGAACCTGCACACCGCTTGCATGTGCTACAGCCGACGCAATTGCCGGTGCCGGTGTGTTGATAACAACCTCGCCGATGGATTTCGCCCCGAACGGACCATTATCCTCGTAGCTGCTTTCAAAATCAACCCGTATTGTACCGACATCCTGCCGTGACGGGATTTTATATTGCAGAAAGGAATTGTTGCGCATCCTGCCCTTACAGGAGTACGTGATATCCTCATAGAGCGCCATACCGATTCCCTGAGCAATACCACCCTCTGTCTGAATTCTGGCAAGATTGGGATTGATAACCGTCCCGCAGTCCACAACAGCCGCATAATCCACCAGCGTAATCTCACCCGTGAGCTTATCTACATCCACCTCTGCGATTCCTGCCATAAACGGAGGAGGAGAAGTCGGTGAACAGTGGGATGCACTAGCTATCAGACACGCACCCTTGCCGCCCGCAAAACAGCGGTTCGCAAACTCTGCCAGTGTGATTTCTTTGTCATCCTCCACTGCACGAAGCATACTTCCATCAAATGTGATATGCTCCTCTTCCACGTCCAGAAGGACTGCCGCCTCACGCAGAATCTGTTTCTTTAACTCCTCACACGTTTTCACAACTGCCATGCCGGTTACATAGGTCGTTGCGGAAGCATAGGAGCCGGTATCGTATGGAGATGCGTCTGTATCCACAGACTGTGTTATGATATTATCCACATCACAGTCCAGACATTCCGCAGCCATCTGCGCCAAAATCGTATCACATCCGGTACCCATATCCGTTGCGCCGATCGACAAGGTGTAAAATCCGTCATCCTGCAGCTTGATCACGGTTGATGCGATATCCACGTTGGCAATACCGCTTCCTTGCATGGACAAAGCTACACCTAGACCACGCACCTTATCTCCCATGTCACGGCACAGTGCCTTCTCCTTCCAACCAATCATATCCATAGCCTTCCTGAGACAGCGATCCAGTGCACAGCTGTTTAAATGCTCGCCATAATACTGCTTCATAACTTCATCTTCCTGCACCATATTCTTCAAACGCAGCTCACATGGATCAATATGCAGGGTATCCGCCAGTTCATTCACTGCAGATTCTACTGCAAACTGTCCCTGCGTAGCGCCATAGCCGCGGTATGCACCTGCTGTCATTGTATTTGTATAAACGACATCCGAAACAAAGCGGCTTGCCTTTACATGATTATAAATCGGAAGTGACTTATGTCCGCTTAAACCGACAGTCGTTGACCCATGCTCTCCATAGGCACCTGTATTGGACAGGGTGTACAAATCGATTGCACGGATTTCCCCATCCTTCATGGCACCGATTTTCACATGCATCTTCATTTCATGGCGGGAGTTGCTCGCCATAAAGGTTTCCTCTCTGGTATACACAAGCTTGCACGGCTTCTTCAGCTTCCATGTCACAAAGGCTGTAAAGATTTCGGTACAGCCTGTCTGCTTGGCGCCAAACCCTCCGCCGATTCGCGGCTTGATCACCTTGATCTGTGATTTTGGTAGCTCCAGCGCATTGGCAACCATGCGCCGGATATGGAAAGGCACCTGTGTGGAGCTGACCACATTCAAGCGGTCAAAGGTATCCATATAGGCATAGGAGCGAAAGGTTTCCATCATCGCCTGTGCATTGGCTTTTGTATGATACTCACGTTCCAAAACAACATCGCATTCCGCAAACGCCTGATCGACATCACCAACGATGCTTTCATCATGAGAGTGCAGATTGCGCAGCCGTTCATTCCCGATTTCACACAGCAGCTTATAGTCCTCTTCCGCATGAACGATAACCGGATGGTCGAGTGCCTTTGTGAAATCCAGCACAGCATCATATACTTCATACTCAACACGAATCAGCTTCATCGCCTGCAGCGCACTCGCTTCATTCTTTGCGACAATGATGGCAACCTCATCACCGACATACCGTACAACCTCATCCAGTATCAGACGATCATATGGGGATGGCTCGGGATAGGTCTGCCCTGCCAGCGTGAATCTTGATGCAGGAACATCCTTATAGGTAAATATGGCTTCGACACCGGGAATGCGTTTCGCAGCACCGGTATCGATGGATTTGATTCTCGCATGCGCATGCGGTGAGCGAAGCAGCTTGATGACAAGACAGTCCGCAGGAGCCAGATCATCCGTATACACCGGCTTCCCGCTAAGCAGAGCATAGGCATCCTTCTTTATAACGGGCTGATTGATGTACTTCATGCGGCTTCCCCTCCTTTCAACAGCCAGGCTCTGATGGCACGAAGCTGTCCCATATAGCCGGTACAGCGACAAAGATTCCCTGCCAGCCAGTGCTTGATTTCCTCATCTGTCCAAGTCCTGTTTTCCTTTTTCATGGCAAGCACCTGCATCATCATTCCCGGTGAACAGAATCCACATTGCTCCGCCCCCTCTTTTGCCATAAAATCCGCAAATTCCTTTGCCTCTTTTTCCACACCCTCCAGCGTGGTAATGCGATGACCATCCGCGCGTCCCACAGGCACACTGCAGGACAGCACTGTTTTTTCATCCATCCATACGCTGCATAAGCCGCAGTTTGTCGTTTCACAGCCGCATTTCACACTCCTGTAGCCCTGTTCGCGCAGAAACTGCAGCAGCGTCTGCCCTGCAGGAACATCTGCCTGTATTCGTTTTCCATTTACGGTAATTGTTACATTCATGCGGCATCCTCCTTCAGCTGTTTCAAAAGACGCAGCGTTAATGCATAGATCAAAGCAGAACGATATTCTGCACTCCCCCGCATATTATCTTCACATTCCACACACGTCTGCATATGCTTTGCGATCATTTCCTGATCCTCACTCCAGGGCATGGTAAAACGCTGCGCACGTTTTGGGCGGGAGCCTGCGACAATACGCAGAGATTCCCCTGCTTTTGCGGCAGACATATTCAGAACCGGAAGATCCGTAGCACTTCTTCGCACACAGGCAAAGGCTGTGTTTACCGGCTCCTTTTTCAGCACGACATGCGTCAGAATATCCCGTTCATACGGCATGGCTGCATACTCCTGTAAGGAAATCCTTCCCTGTTTATGCAGAATCACCTCTGCATCCAGACAAAGCAATGCGCATAGTACATCAGAAAAGCCGAAGCGGGAATACAAGGAGCCTCCCAGCGTAGCAGTATTTCGAAACTGTACTCCTACGATATCCTTCAGTGCATCCGTTAACAGCGATCCGAATGCTTCTTGCAGACCTTCATGGGTTTCCAGTGCACGCAAAGAGGTCATAGCACCAATCGTGAAGCTGTCCTCATCTTCTTCAATCATATCCAGATGCAAATCACATAAATCAATAGCAACCGGAATCGTACGTTCCTGCATACGCAGCCACAGCATCCCAGCGATAATCTGATTCATTCGGTTTTTCTGCAGAAGCTCATATGCTTCATCGAGGCTCTTTGCCTTGCAGTATTGCTGAATCGTCAGCATAGTTATTCTCCTTCCATATAAGAGTAGGTTCACTCTTAGTTCCAATCACTGTAAAGGTATCCCCGTACAGTTCATTATAATACGTACAGCAGGCTGCCGTCATTTCCGGACGCGGCCCGCGTATATGTGCATACAGCTTTCCCTGATGCAGCAGCACAAGCTCATCCGCATACTGCAGGGCCAGGTTGGGATCATGCATACTGATCAGCATACTTCTTCCCTGAAGCTTCAGCCGCAGCATCTCCTGCAGAAACTGATGCTGGCGCCGATAATCCAGATAGGTACACGGCTCATCCATCACCATAAGGGCAGCATCCTGTAAAAAGGCTCTGGCAACATAGGTCATCTGCAATTCTCCACCGCTGATTTCCTGTAATAATTTTCCTTCAATATGGGACAGGTTCCAGTCCTTTAACAGTGCATGCACCTGCTCGTACTGTTTTTTCGAAGGCAGGGCAAACGGGGAGAGTGTACGTGCAAAGCCGCTTACGATACATTCCTCCACCGCAAGATCCTCTACGGTTTCCTTAATCTGGGGAACATAGCTGAACAAAGCGGCAAGCTGTCGCTGCTTCAGCGAATGTATATCGCTCTTTTCATGCAAGATACAGCCTTTATAGGGAATATATTGCAGAAGGGAACGAATCAGTGTTGTTTTCCCGCTGCCGTTCTCTCCCAGCAGCATAACGATGCGGCCCTTTGGTATCGCAAAGCTGATATCCTTTAAAATGTCTCTGCCCTGCAGCTGTACTGATAGATGTTGTATGGAAATCATAAATGCAGCCTTCCCTTCACAAATAGTACCACAAGTGCAAGAGCACCAAACAGACTGGTAAGTATGCTGATGGGTATTTCAATCGTCATAAGGGTCCGTGCCAGTGTATCGCACAGAAGCAGAAAGATCGCTCCGCTGACTGCTGTAATTCCCATCGTCTGTGAAATCGGCTTGCGACAGGCGATACGGATAATATGGGGTATCAGCAGAGAAACCCAGCTGACGATTCCCGCAACACTGATCACACTGGAAATCAGAAGGGTAGCCAGAAGCAGGGATACCCATCGTATGAGCTTCACATTGACGCCAAGGGTGGAGGCCTCTTCTCCAAATGAAAGCAGCTGTATCTGCCAGCGCAGCAGATACAAGCCACTCATTCCAAGTGTGCACAGCACAAGGGTAAGAAGGACGGCAGACCACGAGGCATCGGAGAACCCGCCCATCAGCCAGTATTCCATATTTGCCAGCTGCGTTGCAGGATCTGCATACAGCTTCATCATCATCATGAGAGAGGTCGCAACCGCCTGCAGAATCAATCCGGCAACCACCAGATTCAGGATTCTGTTCCCTCTGACGCGGGAGGCAAGCAGAAAGGTCAGAATAACCAGCAGCATACCTGTAAGAAAGGCACACAACTCGATAAACCAGGATTCCTGATAGAAAAGTATCGCAAACACCGCACCCAGAGAACAGCCGCTGCTTGCACCGATAACATCACCGCTAGCCAGAGGATTTCGGAAAATCGTCTGATAGACAACGCCGGATACCGCCAGTGCCGCACCGCTGATACTGACCAGAAGAATCCTTGGCATCCGCAGATTCCACACCAGTGACTGTGTCAGCTCATCACTGGAAAACAGCAGCGCCCTTGCGATATCCGAAAGGCTGCTGCCGTATCTGCCTGCGCACAGAGAACCCAGAGCCAGCACTGCCAGCAGCAGTCCAAGCCAGAATCTGCGTCTCATATCACAGGCCCAGATCGCTGTCCTTTACCTCTATGTGATAGAAGGTACGGTAAAAGTCCTTTGCTTCCTGCTTTACTGTATCCATGGAGAGATTATCCGGATACAGCGTTGCATATGCCCACAGTGCACCCAGACAGCTGGACAGATTCGGGGTATCCCAGGTTTCCAGCGGACTTGGGAATTCATACACCTGCTTCTTCTTTACCGCGTTTAAGGAAGACAGTGCGGAATCCTGCAAAACACTCTTCACATCTGCACCGCCGTTTTCAAGGAAAATCACATCCGGATTCATATCCAGCAGGGTTTCTTTCCCAATCGTACTCCAGCCCTTTCCAGCCTTTGCCATGACATTTTCAGCCTTCGCACTCTTCAGGAGGCTGTTCTGGAACATATCGGAGCCTGCTCCCTCCAGCAGACTGCTGCCGGACATATACACCTTCTTTGCTACTCCGGTATCCGTTATGTATTTTTCCATCAGTACATCACGATAGTTGAAATAATTCTGTGCTTCCTCTCTTGCACCAAGCGCGATTGCAATCAGATTAACGGCTTCATCATATTCCGTCTGTGTTTCCGGATTCAACAGGATAACCTTCATTCCGGCGTCCTCCAGCTTTCCGACATAGCTCTTCAAAGCAATCGGCAGAAATGCAACATCCGCCCGCGTTTTGATGGCAGCCTCTACATTAAAGGACTTTTTATTTCCCATTGCCGGAAGCTCTAGGATTTCAGGAGCAGCCTGCTTATAAATTTCACGCTGATCCGCTTTCATTTCCACACCGACCAGCTTGTCCTTCTGACCAAGACCGATCACCGTACTCGTTGCGATATAATATCCGCTGATCGCCTTCTCTGCAGGCTTATCGAAATTTACCTTTCTGCCGGCCTGATCGGTAATGATAAAGCCTTCACTTACTTTTTTTTCATCTTCCTTGCCTGTATCCGTACACGCCATCAGAGACAGCGCCATGATAGCAGACATAGCTGTCATTAAAAACCTTTTCATATCTTAGCCTCCCATTGCTTTCAGAATGTATTTTTTTACATCCTCATATGCCATCACATCCAAATCAAAGACGATCACATCTTTTCTGGCTGCTATTTCATGAATATATTGTATATCATATTTCTTTAAAACACCAAGAATGTTTGGAAATTTATCTATACTATCCAGCAGTGTTTGCAGGTATATGGTTTCCTTTTGTTCCAGATGTCCGATTTCATCGAGAATCAGGATATGCTCCTGCAGCCTGCACGCCTGCTGTAACAGCTGTGTGCCAAAGCTGTTGAATACTCCCGGTATCACTTCGTTCCACGTTTCATGCTGCATCGAAAAGCGCTGATCGTTGTGCCCCATTGCATGCAGCGCATGCAGATAAAAGCCGGCTCGCCGCTGTTCCTCATAAAAAGGGAGTGTCAGAAAGCCGCAGACAGACTTATGACACTCCCGGATACATTCCTGAATGCAGGTCGATTTTCCAATCTGTTTCTGTCCAGTCAGGAAAATCTTCATACTATTCCTCTTCGCTCTTTTTCTTTGGCAGAATCAGATTCAATACCGTAGCAATCACAAAGGTCATGATGATACCGTTCTGTGCAAAGATGTTTCCAACCCAGGAAGGAAGCTGTGCAAGAACAGCTGGTACATTTCCGATTCCCACTCCCAGACCAATGGCCAGAGCAACGATCAGACCGTTACGCTCATCCAGCGGCTCTCTTGTTAAAGACTGGATACCACTGACCAGAATCATGGCAAACATAATGACAGCGGCACCACCTAACACAGACTGCGGCATAACAGAGAATAAGGCACTCAGCTTCGGACAGAATCCGCACAGAATCAGGAATACAGCACCTGTCATAATAACAAAGCGGTTAACGACCTTTGTTACAGCGACAAGACCGACATTCTGTGAAAAGGAGGTGTTTGGCAGTACACCGAAGATTGCGCCCAGAATAGAGCCAAGACCATCAGCCATAACACCACCCTGCAGCTCTTTATCTGTGGCTTCCCGGTTCAACCCGCCGTTTGCGACACCGGAAACATCTCCGATCGTTTCCACAGTCGTTGCGATGAACATGATTCCCATCGCTATAATTGCCTGAGAATTAAACTCAAAGGCTACCGGCATAAAGGCCGGAAGTGCAAACCAGCTGGCAGAGGACACCTGTGTAAAGTCCACCATACCAAGTATAGTAGCCAGAATATAGCCTGCGACGATACCAATCAGTATAGAGGCATTGTTTATTGCTCCCTTAAACTGCTTGGCAATCAATATGACAATGATAACGAAGGTTCCAACAAGCAGATGATTGGTGCTTCCGAAATCTGCAGCGCCGTTTCCTCCTCCGAAGTAGTTGATTCCTACCGGCAGCAGGGAAAGTCCGATCGAAATGATGACCAGACTGGTCACAACCGGTGGAAACAGCTTACGCAGCGGCTTGATGAAATACCCCATAACCATTTCAAAAATACCACCGATAAAGCTCGCCCCCATCAGGGCACCGTAGCCAAACGCCGCCCCAATGGCCTTTGCTGTTCCGATAAAGCCGGAGCTGGTACCCATTACGATTGGCAGTCCGCTTCCGATTTTCCAAAACGGATACAGCTGAAACAGGGTCGCAATACCTGCGACAAACATAGCATTCTGAATCAGTGTCATTTTTAATACACCGCTCATTTCCAGCATACCGCAGACGATAATCAGCGGGGATACATTCCCCAGAAACATCGCAAGAATATGCTGAATCCCAAGTGGCAGCGCTTTTTTCAGCGGTACCGTTCCATCCAATTCATAGATGGAGTCTTTCATTTTCTCTTCCATTACGTTCTCCTTCAATGAAAAAAGTTCCCGTCGATTATGCGGGAACCAATCTTTTATCATAGATATAATAAAATGATCAGTTCCGTAGTCCCAGAGGTATCGGTCTGGGGTAGAGACATTCGCACCATACCACGCGAATTATACGAAACGTAAAGATTTTACCACATATTGTATTATTTTTCTACATAAATAAACACTTTACCTGTCAGCTTTAAAAAAAGTGTGATCACACCGTACAGGATATCCGATATTACAACCTGCAAGCTTTCTTTTTCCTGTATACAACAGCTGACAATGCTGACCCCTATCCGAGCGATTGTGGAATACAAGCCGTTGGAAATCAATGGATACTTATCCATATAATGTATACCATCCATTGATTTGAACTATATGTAAACAGTCACAAAACAATCATACATGTTAAAATAGAACTATAAGATGTATAGAGAATGAAAAGAGAGGTGAATCAATGACAAAACTGAAAAACAAAATCAAAGAAGCGGTATCCTCTGTATTACCGATTACCTGTATTGTATTTTTATTAAGTATCACAATCACTCCGATGCCGGTGGGTACCATGCTGCTGTTTGCCTGTGGTGCCGTAATGCTGATTATCGGCATGGGACTTTTTTCCCTGGGTGCGGATATGTCCATGATGCTAATGGGAGAGGGCATCGGCACCATGCTCAGCACGTCAAAAAAAAGATGTCTTATGGTATGCATCACCTTTGTCATCGGCTTTATCATAACGATTGCAGAGCCTGATCTCACAGTGCTTGCACATCAGGTTCCCGGCATTCCGGACAACACGTTAATCTGGACAGTCGCTGCCGGTGTCGGCTTCTTTCTGGTCATGGCTTTGCTGAGAATACTGTTTCACTGGAATTTGAAATATCTGCTTATGCTGTTTTATGCACTGGTATTTATGCTTGCCTACTTTTCCATGGATACCTTCATGGCAGTAGCCTTTGACAGCGGCGGGGTTACAACCGGTCCAATCACGGTCCCCTTTCTCATGGCACTGGGCATTGGTATGGCCAATGTCACGCAGAAGCATGCAGAAGAGGAGAGCTTTGGTATCGTAGCGCTGTGCAGCATCGGTCCGATTCTGGCAGTCCTGCTGCTGGGCATTCTGTATGAGCCACAGGGTGCGACATATACACCGTTTGAAATGGCTTATGTGGAAACAAGCAAGGATGTCATTCGGATTTTTCTGACAGAGCTGCCGCATTACATGTGGGAGGTAAGCAAGGCACTGCTTCCCATCCTGTGCTTCTTTCTCCTGTTTCAGCTTATCAGCAGCTATTTCAACAAACGTGCCATCATTAAAATTCTCGTTGGCGCTCTGTATACCTTTCTCGGTCTTATTCTGTTCCTATGCGGAGTCAATGTCGGCTTCATGCCCGCCGGTTATTTCATAGGAACGCAGATAGCAGCCTTGTCCTATAACTGGATTTTAATCCCCATCGGCGTGCTGATCGGCTTCTTCATTGTGAAGGCGGAGCCGGCTGTGCATGTGCTTACCCGTCAGGTGGAGGATATTTCATCAGGTACCATATCGACGAAGGCCATGCTGTATTCTCTTTCAATCGGTGTTGGCATATCGCTTGGAATCGCCATGCTGCGCATATTGAGCTGTATCAGCATCATGGTATTTCTGATTCCGGGGTATCTTACAGCAATTATACTGAGCTTCTTTGTACCTAACGTATTTACAGGCATCGCCTTTGATTCCGGCGGTGTAGCCAGCGGTCCGATGACAGCCACCTTCCTGCTGCCGTTTGCCATGGGTGCCTGTGAGCAGCTTGGGGGAAATGTTTTACTGGATGCATTCGGCATTGTAGCGATGGTGGCAATGACACCGCTTCTGACCATCCAGATTCTTGGTCTTGTGATGACAAAGCATAAAAAGACAGCTGCCGGGGAGCTGCAGGAGGATAGCATTATGGAGTTTGAGGAGGTCATAAATGAGCGGACAGAAAATTAAGTGTCTGGTGATTATTGTAAACCGGGATAAAGGAGAGCAGGTCGCAGAGCTATGCCGGTCATACCAGCTGTATTTCACCTATGGCATTCTCGCACTGGGAACAGCAGGCTCTGATCTGCTGGATTATCTGGGAATCGGTGAAACGGATAAGGAGCTGCTGTTCTGCTGTCTTCCTGCCCAGCTGGAGCATGAGGTTATGCATCGGATCGCAAAGGAAACACAAATCAGAAAAATGGGGCACGGTATTATGTTTACCATGCCGCTGAGCGGAATCAGCAGCCTGTTTCAACGTAAAATTTTATGTGGAAGAATCTATGAGGAGGAAGAGATGGAACAGAAGGAACGTAAGTATGAGCTTGTTATTGCGGTCGTAGAACACGGCTGGCGTGATCAGGTTATGGAAGCTGCCAAGGAAGCGAACGCCACCGGTGGTACGGTTCTCCATGCCCGTTCCCTGCATGAGGATGATGCGACCTCCTTTCTCGGTATCAGGCTGCAGGGTGAAAAGGATATCGTTGTAATTTTATCCGTCTATGAGAATTACAAGCAGATCATGCATGAAATCAATATGGCTGCAGGTCTTCAAACCGAAGCCAAAGGTCTTATTTTCTCCATGCCGGTGGATGAATTCATCGGAATGTAAACTGAAAAAGCTTCAGCTCATGCCTTTGCTCAATGCAGGTTTGTTACATCATGATGAAAAGGGTCAATGCTGACCCTTTTTTCATCTTGTTTCAACGTGAATTGTTCCAGCCCCTCAGCGATAAGCAAGGTGCAGCAACGTCCCCTGTCTTATCTCACGTCGTCCGCTTGCCGCTTAGTCGTGATCCGTTTCCTTATCCCATTCCAGAATTGTCCCCTTGTATGCATCAATTGAATACTCATATTCTGTGGAGCCTTTGCGAAATTCAATTTCATATACCGACATACCGTCATCGTTTTCCAGCTTCGCCTTGGTGAAGGTCACACTGCCTGCCTGCAGACCGGCGTGTGAGAGTGCTGTGCTTTTTGCACGATCCACTCCGATATAGGAAGCGGATGGCTTTGACTGCTCCTGATTTTGAATTTCCAGCCGTTCAGATTTTCGTTCTCTGACAGCCCCGCTTTCTGCATCAAGCTCATAATCATATTCCATAGTCGCAGTCACAAATTCGATTTCATATACCTGCCTGCCATTTTCATAATCCAGCTTTGTCTTTGTAAAGGTCGCAGCTTTTGCACTCACACCGGCATCCTGCAGCGCTCTGCTTCTGGCATCTGCTTTACTGATCAGCTGTTGTGAGGCTGTTGAATTGCCCTTGTTGTTTTCTGGTTCACTGCCTGAAGCTGCATTCGTTTCCATATCCTTTTCCAGAATCGTCCCATCCTTTGCGAGCAGCTTGTATTCATATGTCTTCTGTGCAGTTTTAAATTTCAGCTCGTAAATCTCCTGCGCATCCTCTTTGTTTAAGGAAGCCTTGAGAAAGGTTCCGTCACGTTCCTTCAGCCCTGCATTCTTCAGCATCCTATTCTTTGCATCCTGTAGCGAAATCGGGGACGTATCTGCTGCGGGGCCTTGTTTCCATGTGTCCACATCCCGATCCAGGATATGTCCGTCCTTTGCGGTAATCGTATATTCATAGGCATGCTCATCCGTATGGAATTTCACCTCATATACGCTTTGTCCGTCATCCTTTTCCAATGCCGCCTTTTCAAACTGTGCCGCTGTAGCTTTCACACCGGCATCCTGCAATGCAATTTCCTTTGCCTTGTCCGCATCGATACGGCTGTCTGCTTCCATCGCGTTCGTTATTATAACACCACCGCCTGCTAAAACTGAGATACCGCCGATTGCCAGTAATGCCTTCACAGATGTGGAAAGCTGTTGTATTTTTTTCATCATCTCATTCACTCCTTTATTTCCTTTACACCAGTAGTATAGCAGAGAAAGATGAAAGCAATATGAGAATACATATTTATTTCATCGGTACACAGAAGGTAAAGCAGGAGCCCTTTCCCTGCACACTTTCCACCTTCATATAGCCATGATGCAGCTGCGCAATCTCCTGTACCATCGCCAGTCCCAGACCGCTCCCCTGATTGCTGCGGGAAGCATCCGCCTGATAAAACCGCTGCCATATATGTGCAAGCTGATCCTTCGCAATTCCCCTGCCGTCATCCGTCACCGATAATAAGACCTCTGCGTGTTCCTGCTTCAGATCAACCTGAATATGCCCGTGCTCTTTTCCATAGCGATACGCATTGGCAATCAGATTTGCAAGCAGACGCTGCAGCAGCTCCCTGTTTCCCATGACCAACACATGCTCTTCCAGCTGCCAGCTCAGCGCGATGTTCTTCTCGCGTATCAAGCGAAGATCCTCACAAACGGAAGCACATAGGCTGCTGAAGTCAAGCTTCACCATGCATATGCTATCCCTTTTCTGCTCCATGCGTGTCATCATCAGCATATCATTGATAAGGACGGACATCTTCTGTCCCTGTCTTTGAATCAGCCGCAATGCATCCGCATAGGTACTCTTGTCCTGTTCCTCCTCCAGTGACAGCTCGCATTGGGAAAGAATCACCGTTACCGGGGTGCGAAGCTCATGGGACATATCTCTGGTAACCTGCTTTTCCGCCTGAAAGGACGCCTCCAGCCGATCCATCATACCGTTGAAGGTATCTGCCAGCTGATGCAATTCATCCTGTCCCTTATTCAGCTCGATCCGCTTCTTCAGATCCTGTCCCTGCTGAATACCGGAGGCTGCCTGTATCATTTGCTGAATCGGGCGCAGAAACCGGCCTGCCAGAAAATACCCGCCCGCAAGTGCCAGTAAAATCAATACGGGAATCAGCCACATGGAAAGGATAACGATTGCATCCATCCAGCGTGCTCCCTGACTGCGGGATACTATGCCGCGCAGCCACAGATCCTCCATGCCTTCTCCCTTCAAGGAGCGATCATACAGATAATACGTTGTTCCCTTATAGCGAAGTGTCTGCAATTTATTATCAGCAAAGGCAATATCTCCGCTTGCCTCTGCTATTGGATTTTCTCCATACAGCAGCTCATAATCCTCCTTATATAAGGTGGTATATATCCCATTCATCTGATCCAGATAGTCATCATCAATTTCAAGATACCCGTTTTTATACTGTATGTAAATATCTCTGTCGCCATCCGGATTGGCATCCTCCTTATTTCTGTAATACTCTACCTCGTCCACATTGTCACTGACCATTTCCACCAGAGAGTCCTTGATGTTTTTCTGTACGACATTATCACTGATCATCCACACACAGCCCAGTGTCAGGGCAGCCAGAACACTCATGGCCAGTGCAAACCACAGCGTGATTTTCGCACGAATACTCAGACGCTTCATGAAGGCTCCTTTATTACATAACCGCTTCCTCGTACTGTATGAATCAGCTTGCAGGTGGATGCGCCATCGATCTTTTTACGCAGATAGCTGATATAAACATCTACCAGATTCGTGCCTCCTGCATAATCGAAATCCCAGATATGCTCCTCAATAGTTTCTCTGGAAAGCACGATATTTTTATTCAGCAGCATATATTCCAGCAATGCATATTCCTTTGCGGAAAGCAGTATCAGCTTATTTGCGCGGTGCACTGTATGCGTAGCCGTGTCCAGAGTTAAATCGCCGACCTGAAGAAGGGAGGTCTGACTTCCCTTGGACAGACGGATCATCGTTCGGATTCTGGCCATCAGCTCAGCAAAGGAAAACGGCTTGATCAAATAATCGTTAGCTCCGCTGTCCAGCCCCAGAACACGGTCTTCAATGGAATCCCGCGCACTCAGAAACAATACAGGTGTCATTCTTCCCTCAGCACGCAGCTGCTTCAAAACCGCATAGCCGTCCATCACCGGCATCATGATATCAAGAATTACAGCATCGTAATCGGCAACAGCCAGAAACTCCAGAGCCTCCGCTCCATCAAAGCAGGCATCTACCGTATAGCCTTCCTTTCTGAGCTTTTGACATACTATATCATTCAGATCACGTTCATCCTCTGCAAACAATAGTCTCATTCCTGCATCTCCTTCCTTTGCTTCCATAGTATCATACAAATATGAAAGTAACATGAGAAAGCTATCACTTTTATCTTAGCAGTATTATGCTCCATTCTCCACAGTCTTTTCAAGAATTTGATACCTGCGTCCTCTGAAGGTTACGTGTTTTTCAACAGCAGCAATTTATCTTTATTCTTTTAGTTTACTGTGAACAGCTTTACTTCAAAAAAAGCCACCCTGCTGCGAATTACACAGGGTGACGCTTTCTGTTGCTTAATATCTTCTTTTGATCTGCAGACTTTCCAGATAATCGTAGATTTCGATATCTCTTCGTTTCATCGCATCCAGGATATGGTGGGGATCCTCCAGGCGCATACCGCCGGCCGTGATCAGCTGCATCATATTCAGAATATCCTCACTTGTGCGAAAGCCGGTCAGCAATATTCCGCCTTTACCGGCAGGCAGCAGAATACCGTTATCCATAGGATTGATATACAGAGTCACAAACAGATCCTTTTCCTTATACAGCTTCAACAGATAGGTGTATCTGGACAGACCCCATACACCGGCCTTACGATCCACCGTGAAGGTCGCATGATCAATATCCTCATATCGTATTTCCTGCAGAAACGGTGTCACATCATCACTGCATAACACATGCAGGATCATATTCCATTTCTGACGATCCTTATATGCCGGAATAATGACAAGTGCATCCTCACGCATATCATAAATCTGACCGCCGCCCAGACACAGCGGCACCCACATAATCACAGTAAAAAGCGGAAACAGTACAAGGAAGCCGATTTGCAGGATACGGATATCCGCAAAATCCTCAAAGCTATCCGCAAGACCGTACATAAAGCCACCCAGACATAATGACAAAACAAGAACAACCAGAAAGCTTGAAATAATCTTTTTTCTACTTAATACCTTTCGTTTGAATTTCATATTTTCTGACATGATATATCCCTTCTTTCGCTATCATTATATCCGTAAAAGTTCACCTTGCCCGCGTTTTTACATAAGCGGTTCATTTTCCGACATCAGCGGTTTATCGAAGGCTACCGTTGTACGAAACAGCAGATGTGTGCGTTCCCAGCCGGCGCTGAGTGTTCCCTGATAATGACGGGCGATATCTCTTATATTCTGCATGCCGAAGCCATGTGCAAATGCGTCCTCTTTTTCCTGTTCCATGCGTATACAGCTGTTTTTCATTTTCCACAGAATCGTGGAATGCTGTTCCACCATGCGCAGTAAAATAAACGGCTCCTCTGCGGCAAGACAGCTTTCCAGTGCATTATCCAGCATGTTGCAGAGTACCGCACAGCGATCAATTGGATCCATGAAGCTGTAATCTATCACATCGCTTTCCAGCTGAAAGCGAATCCCTGCCACCTGAAAACGCGGATGATACAGCTGTAATATCTTATCAATCAGCTCATCACCTGTTTTCTGTACATTCAGCATATGCTCAGTTTTCACAATAATATCACTACGATAGTCATCAACCGCAGGATTTCCCTGCTTCATCTGTTCCAGCAGCTCCACATGCTTTTTTAAGTCATGCATGGATTTCATGATGTATGCATTCTCTTTTTGAATGCGTTCATAGCGCTCTCTGTTTTCCACCATATGCTGTGTCTTCACCATCGCCTGCAGCTCCTTTTCCCGACGGATTTCCAGACAGAAGCAGATCCGATACAGCTTCATCACCAGTATCACCAGCACCTGCAGGCTGCAGATGATACCGGTATCCACATGTATCCCCTGACTTCCTATATAGGCACAAATGATTAAATAGAGAAAAGCCGCACCGGCAAAAACAGGCACATAAAGCTGTTCATATTGAACATGCCGATAGTAAAACAGAAGCAGCTGTATGAGAAATACGACTCCGCAATACAGACAGCCCTGCAGCCAGTCTGCAGGCTCTGCATGAAAGGCTGGATTCTGCGTGCTGATGATCTGAACGATAATCGCACCGGCTATCAGGGAACCGATAAAAAACAGATGGGACCGCCAGTCGTTGCGATACAGCAGGATGGACAGGCAGAGCAGAACCGCCAGCAAAATCCGCAGTATGGTTATAGAAAGCCAGGGCGATATGAGAATCAGAAAGAATCCGGTTATCAGATAGGGCAGGATTTTAGCCAGTGAGGAACGGTATTGCGAACGCATAGTTTCATGGTAGGAATAGCAAAGCGTGCACATCATCAAAATCTCAAAGACCCGCAGGAACAAGCTCATGCGTACTTCTCCTGAAAGCTGCGCCATACCGCCTTCACAGTTTCCACACGTCGTCTTGCCAGAGGCAGTGTTTCACCGGTTTCAAGCAGAATCGTGTCTTTCTCCATCGATACGATGCGGCGTACATGGACGAGGATACCCTTGTGACATTCCACAAACAAGGCAGCATCCAGACGTTGTTCCCATATACTCAGACTTTCTCTGCTTTCAAATGTTCCCTCCGGGGTATGAAAGCGGGTGCCTCTTCCCATTGTTTCGACATACAGGATGTCTCTTCGCTTGATTCTATGATACGTATCACGTTCCTCCAGAACGAGTGTCTGTCGGTCATCCAGAGAGAGCACCTCATCCAGCTCACTGTATAAAAGCTGTGCATTCACCGGCTTCAACAGATAGCGTGCAGCCTGAATTTTGTAGCCCTCCACACTGTATTTTAAATATCCTGTGATAACAACGATAATCATATCCGGTGCTATCTGACGCAGCTTTCTGCCAATCTCTATACCATTTTCCTGCCCCACCTCAATATCGAGAAACAGCAGATCACAGGGGATGGCTTTTACATGCGCAAGCAGCTCATTTCCGTTATGGAAGATATCAATGCGCCGCTGCATCAGTTCCTTCCTGTCAAAATATACATCTGCCAGTTCTTTTATATGCTCTGCTTCTTTTCTTTCATCATCCAGAATTGCTATATGATACATCGGTATCTCCCCTTGTCTTTATAGTTTATTATACCATGTTCCCTTTTGTTTCTACCCCTTATTTTTCAAGTATGGAAATTTCTGTCCCTGTCATAAATCTCCTGCTTCTTTCCGATTACACATTCCTTTCATTCCATTACGCCGTGGTATGCTTATAGGGCAAAGGAATGATCAGACACAAGCTTACGGAAATCAACGCACAATACAAATACTTATGCAGATTTTGTTAATTGTTCGTTTAAATAAAAAAACTTCCTATTGAAGCTTTTTCATCATATTATTACTTTTGTGATAATGTCTGTGTTATATATTCTTTATAGTGTTTTTCAAGCTTTTTAAAATCATAACACCTCTTCTTTATTTTATCCTGTAAGGTATCGTTTACATATGCTTCATAAAGCTTCTCTGCTTTTTTTAAAACCATTTCCTTATTTTCTGTTTTATTCAGCCACGAGATTTGGTTTATTAACAGATTACTGTATGTATTCACATCTTTTAATGGCCTTATTATTTTATAAACAGAAGGATCATGCAAAACAGGAAACATATGATTGAAATTTATCGCTCCCCACTTCCCTCCATTTATTTTATGAAAATCCATCGTATTTTTCATATTTTTATGCTTATCTTTAGGTGATGTTAAAGGAATGACATATTCAATATCATCATGTGTCATAAGAATACCGATAAATGGACGCATTTCACTCACCGATTCCCGGTGTTCAGCAGATATTCCCAAATCAATGTGTTTTCTTAAATAATCAGTATATGCAACATCTATTTGTAAAAACTGTACCCTTTTATTTTTGAATCACCACACATAACCACCCCTTATTTAAAAAAGCCAGCTTGCGCCAGCCACTTTTTTAGCTCTCACTTTTAGATTTCTCCAGGGTAGAGTACACCGCTTTTTTAGCTCTCACTTTTAGATTTCTCCAAGGTAGAGTACACCGCTTTTTACCTTCATTATTATAGTACTACAGAAACGAAGACATGTCACATCTGTTTAAAAATTTTTTAGAAAAAACTTTTATAAATTTCAAACGACACTTATAAAACAAATAAAATTGGAATTATTTATAACATAGTGCACAAAATGCAAGAAGGAAAGATTACCAGATCCATCTTTCCTTATCTCTTCATGTATGCCAACTTAGAAAGCTATTCTTTTTTGGCATATGCATTAGCCAGTGCCGCACCCACTTCCGCATTATGATACACAAGCTGAATATTCGCCGCAAGGCTTTTTCCCTGTGTTGCCTTCACAATATGTGCCAGAAGGTATGGCGTTGTATCCTTTCCCTTAATATTTTGAGCCTTTGCGCATTCCAATGCTTTCTCGATCATTGCATTGATATAAGCTGCATCCATGGAATATGCTTCCGGGATCGGATTTGCTACAAGAACACCGCCCTTTATTCCCAAATCCTTTTTCACATGCAGCATATGTGCAATTTCCTCTACCGTATCCATACGCTGCTGTAGTCTGCAGGAACCCTCTCTTGTGAAAAACTCAGGAAGTGTATCACTTTGATAGCCGATAACAGTTACCCCTTTTGTTTCCAGATATTCCAGCGTGCGCGGAATATCCAATATGGACTTGGCACCTGCACAGATTACCGTTACATCACTTTGTGCAAGCTCTTCCAGATCGGCTGAAACATCCATCGTTTCCTCATAGCCCCGATGAACGCCACCGACACCACCTGTCACAAAGAATTGAATACCTGCCATGGCTGCACACATCATCGTTGTTGCCACAGTGGTTGCCCCCATTCGCCTTTCAGCCACTGCCACTGCCAGATCTCTTCTGGAAACCTTCATCACAGTATCCGCACTGGCCAGCCTCTGCAAATCCTCCTGTGAAAGACCAATTTTTATTCTGCCGTCTATGATGGCGATCGTTGCAGGCACGGCACCTGCTTTTCGGATAATGCGTTCACAATTTTTTGCCATTTCCACATTTTGCGGATACGGCATGCCATGGGATATGATGGTTGACTCCAGTGCCACAACTCCACGATGCTCCTCAAGCGCTGCCTTTACCTCTTCCTGAATATCCAGATAATCTATGTACTTACCCATTATTCCCGTCTCCCTTCACATGGTTTTCCAAATCCTTCCAGAAATTCAATACAGACGCAGGCGGGATAATTCCATATTCACAAATAATCGCCTGAATATCGGAAGCCGGTGTGATATCGAAAAACTGGTTCACAACATCAATTCCATCCAGAGAATCAAAATCATCCTTATTCAGAATCTCCCATGCGCTGCGACGCTCCAGAACAACCCGATAGCCAACCTGCGTACGCAAGTCTAGTTTATATAGTTCGCTGGCGATATACACTTTTTTCTTACAGGCCTTCGCTAATCCGGCAATCATAGCCGTTCCCATTTTGTTTGCGACAGAACCATCGGCACACAGGGTATCCGCTCCCATAATAACCATATCGGCTCTTGGAAGGAATTCATATATGGATGCATCTGTGATATAAATCACCGAAACGCCTGCACTTCTCAGCATGTTCACTGCCAATCTGGATTCTCTCAACGGACGGGATTCCGTACAGATGACTGTAAATTTTCTTCCCATTTCTGCCGCCTTCAAAAAAATACCCATCAGCGTTGAGCTATAGCTATGCATCATGATGACCTCTTCATCCTGTATCAGCGAAGCCCCATACACTCCAAGCTGCTCTACCGCCTCAAATGAATACGCAATGATATTGGAGCACAGGCTGATCACTGCCTGCTTTTGCCGGTATACATCCTGTTTCTCTTTCAACATTGTCTGTTTCACAAGCTGCCAGGTATTGAATATCGTAGCCATGGTGGGCTTTAAGTCCAGCATCTGCTGTGCGATGTGCTCCATGCGTTTCTGTAACTGCCCCGTATCCTGAAATTCCTCCTGCTCACAGGCCAGACGGAATGCCCATGCAGCAGCTCTGCCAAACGGACTACCGCCCTTTACATTCATACTTTTGATTTCTTCAATTACATGCTCAGCATTTTTAAATTGTATGTCCTTTACACGCATATAAACGCTCCTCTCTATATTGCTTTTTCATCGAATCCCATAATCCAGGTCAGGATAAAGGTAACACAGGCTCCTACACCGCAGCCAATCAGCAGGCCGGTAAAGCCGGCACCGAGATATGCGGGAATCGTATACAGACTGAATGCTACTGCTGCTGTTGTCCCCGCCAGACTTGCCCCTGTGATTGCACCGCCAATCGCACCGCCAATACAAACTGCGATAAACGGCCTTTTATACTTCAGATTGATCCCGTACATGACCGGTTCAACAACACTGCCCGCAAAAAATGAAGTCAATGACAGCGTAATCGCATTCTTCTTGATTTCAGGATTTTTTGCCTTTAAGCCAACCGCCAGACCTGCCGCAACCTGACAAATCAGGCTTGGAGCATGTGTCATAATCACCGTATCTCTTCCATAAGCTGCAATATTCGGTACGGAAACCAGACCGAGAATCGCAATATGCATTCCGAAAATAATCAGTATCTGCCAGGTGCCTCCAATCAATGCTCCTGCCAGTATCGGACTGAAGTCATACATACTGGTAAACAGGGAGGCAAACAGATTTCCTCCCCAGACACCGATTGGACCGATTGCCAGAATCAACAGGGGAAATACGGTCAGGGTGCTCAGAAATGGCACGAAAATACTTCTCAATGCTCCCGGAATGATTTTCCGCAGCAGCATTTCCACCCTGGAAAGAAGATAAATAGATAAAATCGCTGGAAGAACAGAGCTTCCATAATAAACATCCGTTACAGGAATTCCCAAAAAGGTTACACTTGCACCATCCGCAAACAGCCCTGTAAATGCCGGATTCACAAGCAATGCCACAATCACCAGAGAAACTGCCATGTTTGTTTTAAATTTCTTGGCAGCCGACCATCCGATGATGACTGGGAAAAATGCATACAGTGTATCCGATACCACATTCAGTACCTGTATGGTACTGTTTGCTTCGTCAACCTTAAAGACGACAGTGAATAAAACAGCCAGCGTTTTTATAAATCCACAGGCAAGCATCGCCGGGATGATCGGTGTAACAATAGCTGAAATCGTTTCCACCAGCATACCGAGAAGAGAACGTCTTCCCTTTTTTGTCTCTGCATCCAGATTCTCTGCAATCATTTCCTCATTTATGTTGACCCGATCCCCGCATACTGCCGCTACCTCATCAAAGATGTCGTCAACTATACCACCTAATACTATTTGATATTGTCCCCCGAGAATGACGACTTTCATAACCCCCTCCAGCTTCTCGAGCTGCTTCATTTGCACTGCTTTTTCATCCTTTACAACAATACGAAGTCTCGTCATGCAGTGTGCTACATCACAGACGTTGTCTACACCGCCGACATATTCCAGTATATCGGCCGCAAGCTTTTGTTTTTGTATTGCCATGGTTACTTCCTCCATTTTCAAGATTATTTTCTTTTCGTCAGCATTGGTACAATGTGCATGGTCAGATATCCAAGCTCTTCATCCGAGGTATCCACCCTGTATTTCTGCTTTAGATGCTCCCGGATATGCAAAGCACATTCCCATTCAGACTGATATTTTTCCTTTACCAGCTCATGCATATTCTGTTCCTCACGCAAAAAGCTGTTCTCATGCCGGTCATTCAGTACTCTGCCCAGAAAATATTTCAGATGCGTAATGAACCGTGTATAATATATGGATTGCTCGTCCAGCTCAATCTGAAAGGTATCCTGAATAATATCCGTCAGCTCACTCATAATGATCGTCATTTTCTTATTCAGGCTGTGCCCGTACGATGACATGGCATTGATTAAATGAAAGGCGATAAAGGCTGCCTCATTCTCATCAAAATGTACATGCAGCTCATGATTGATCAATTCCACCGCCTGCTGTGCAGCGTCATATTCCTTCGGATAAAACTGCCGAATTTCCTGTAACAGCGGATTCTGGATATCCTCATGAGCCTGTAATCTTCGCACGGAGAATGAAATATGATCCAGCAGCGTAAGAAACAGCTGATCCTTAAAGTTATAATTCAACAGCCTTTCCGCCAGAGCTACAACCTTATTTACCGTATCGATATAGGGAAACGGGATTGACTTAATCAGCTCCTCCACATAGCGTTCATTGGCCTTTTTTTCCACAACGAACACCTTTTCTATCAGACTGGACGCAACGATATAGCGCCTGTGCTTGATACAGCGGACACCGATTCCCTTCCCCAGAAGAATCACTTCCTCCCCCTTTCGATCAGCCCCTACAATCGCATTATTATTGATAACACGAACAAATGTATAACTCATTCTATCTGCATCCTTTCAGTAGTATCACGTACCTCCATCAAGGTCTCTCCGTGATAGACCTCCCGTTCAAAAACTGTCACCTTCTTGTGCTCTGATTCAAGAATAATGACATACACATCGGGATCATAGCCGGCTTTTATCACACCGGCAATGTTCATTTCCGCAAGCAGCTTTCCTTCAGTTATCACATCTCCTTTCCTTACATGGGTTTTCATATACAACCCGTTTAACTGTACAGTATTTATTCCAAAATGGAGCAGCAGCTGCAGACCGCTCTGGCTGCGGATTCCAATTGCATGCCTGGTTGGAAACACCGCCTCCACAACTCCATTAACTGGCGCATATATACAATCGTCTTTCGGATAAACAAAACAGCCCTGTCCCAATACCGCATCACGGAACATGGGATCCTTTGATTCCTGCAGCGGCAGTACCTCACCGTCACAGGGGGATGCTATATAAATGTCTGCTGTAGAATTACAGCTTTTTCTTTTTCTAAGTAATCTCATAATTTCCTCCATAAACGTCAGAAAAGGCCCAAAACGTCTCTGCGTTTTGAGCCTTGCCTTACTTTCTTCATAAGTTACAAACTCTATGATTCCTATATTCTTTTTACACCTTTATTTAAACACTGCCGGATTTTTCTGTCAATCCTTTTTTTAGTTTTTATATTTCCAATATTTAACATGATGTTTATTCGCGACATATTTCTTATAAGCACTGAAGCTTATCCTGCCTATAAAGTCGATTCATAGATTCTAATTCCTGCTCACGACCGATACACATATCGTTTCCATACGCCAAGGTATATTACTTATGAGTATATTATCATTCAAATACATCCGCACGGATAAGAAATTAAAAAAGGAAAGTAATCGCTACCTTCCTATCCGTTACGCTTACCATCACTTTCTAAACCTTATTTGTAATCATTCATATTATAACCCAGCTCTGAAAAAATCCGATTCTTTTCTGCCACACCCTCCTGAATTTCAGGCAAATTGTCAAGTGCCAGTGATAAAAACAATGTATCAACGATCAGGGACTGTACAATCAGTGCCGTGTGACTTGCCAGCCGCAGATTATTTTCCACAGCCGATACAAACAGCGTTACCGTTGCCTTGCTTGCCAGCTCCTGATTGCCATACTGGGTGATGAGAATAATCTTTGCCTTTTTCTGATTCGCAATATTGATATACTGATGTGACTGTACCGATTTCCCCAGAGTCGTAAAGCAGATAAGCAAATCATCCTCTGCCATATTCAGATTGGACTCCAGCTGAAGATGCACATCCTCATAGTAGATTACCGGAATATTCAGCCGCATGAATTTTATCTGCAGCTGCTTCACCAGTGTACTGCTTGCGCCCAGTCCGCTCAGATATATCTTACGTTTATGCTCATTTGTATCCCGAATCAGCTTTATCGCCTTATCCAGCTCCTGTGAATCTATGATATCCGTAGTAGACTGAATAGAAGTAACAATAAAGGCACTCAGCTTCTTCAATACGGAATCCGGTGTGTCTGTAGGCATGATTTTATCCAGAATCATGTCTGAATTCTCATTATAGAAATTGGCAGACAGATTTGCCGAAAGGGAGAGTTTGAAATCGGAATAGCCCTCACAGCCCAGCTTGCGCGCAAACCGGATCACGGTTGCCTCACTAACCTCCGCCTGCAATGAAAGATCCTTTAAGGTTAGCGAAAGAATCTCCTGACTGTGGGTTAATACATAATTTCCTAACTTTTTTTCTTTTGCGGATAGAAACGGCATGACCGATTCCAGACTTGATATGATATTAACTGCTTGCATAAACTCTCCTTCACTTGGCTTCCACACATCGGGTGAAACCATCTGTGATGCTTGTAATGAAGCATACACTTACATATCACATTCTACCAACGGAGTGAAAAAAATGCAATATGTTCCCGGCAAAGGGTACCATATGTTCTGCACAAGGCGCGCTATAAGCCTTTGCAATCATCGCTGAAAGCTATATGACAGGCAGACTGTATCCTAACACGTATATGTCTGCAACGCATGTAAAACCGCATGAAGACTTGGATAAATACCCGTACATTGCTCATAAAGCTCCTTTGTCGGCGGCACCAGATCAGGAACCATAATGGTAGAGCAGCCCGCCTGTATGCCTGCCCTCACACCATTGATACCATCCTCAAAAACATAGCAGTCCTGCGCCTGCAGATTCAGTTTCTGTGCAGCTAGAAGGAAGATATCCGGGAACGGCTTTCCATGCTCTACCTGCTCCCCGCTCACTACAGCGTCAAAATAGTCTGCTATTCCTGCCAGACGCAGATTGCTTTTGATCAGCTCCATAGGAGCACTGCTTGCCACTGCCATGCGAACTGCATGCTGCTTCAGATACTCCAGAAGCTCCACAACACCCGGTTTCATGGGAACCTGTTTGGATAATGTTACGATAGCATGTGCAAACAATTCATCTGTCAGCTTCTTTGCATCAACCCTTGGCCAGTATGTATTCACAATTTCACTCATACGGGTACCGTTCGTACCACGCAGCTCATCCAGCATCGCAGGATCAACCTTTAGGCCGTAAAGCTCTGCAATATAATACCACTCCTGATTATATACCAGCTCTGTATCGAACAGCAGACCATCCATATCAAAAATAGCTCCAGCCCTCATACTGCCTCCTTTTTCCTATGCAGAAGGTGAATTTAACAGAAGGAAGGAGAGATTTTCTTTATGCCATGGTGATGCCAGTACGTTTTTATGTAGCTTGTACACGATGGTCCCCTTCCTTGTCTCTATCGTGAAAAGAAAATGAAGCAGCTTGATTTTGATAGTAGTCGATACAATATCCTCATGCGGAAGAAACAGCAGGGTATGCTCCTGCGGCGCTCCATTGATATCATCAACCGCCAGAATAGCGATTCCCTGCGCATTGATATGCAGTATATGATCCTTCATCGTATGCATGATTTCACCCAATCCGTTTTGGTAGGCTCCAATTCCTGCTTTCACTGTTGCACAAAGGGTTCCATGCTGCGCAAAGCAGATCTGATGGCTGTTTAATATGTCTCTGATCTCCTCTTCCTTCATAGCTCCATCTCCTCCTGCATTATGCTGCCTGACGTTCCCTCAGCAGCTTATTGAAATCCACGATTCCCTTATGTCCGGTATCCACCAGCGCTTCCCTGTCCATGCCGGCAGCTCCGGAACCGATATATTCCAGTACCATGCACAAATTCATCCCCGTTATCACACTGATTTTCTCCGCATACTTCGCGTCCTGCAGCAATCTCGCACTGCAGTTGCAGGGAGAGCCAAAGAGCAGATCGCAGAAAATCACAACACCCTCTCCGGTATCCACCTTTTGTATAGCAGCTTCCAGCTTCTCCATAAATTCTGTGATTTCCTCACCGGGGAGAAGACACAGCGCCTGCATCTGCTGCAGCTCTCCGCAGAAAATTTGCAGCGTATCCAGCAATCCCTCCGCCAAACGGCCATGACTTGCCAATAATATTCCTTTCATTTGTGTTCCTCCTCATTTTGCACCATATGGGCATCCGATTTTCGGAATGCCCATACGGATTATGTTTCATTACCTGAGAGAGTATTCTCCCATGTTGTTATGTGTTTAAAACAATCCGATTGCGGCACAGAGCAGTGCAATCACAATGGTGAAGAAGACAAGCTTCGCTACACTGACATGCTTTTTGCTGATCAGATAATAATAGATAAACAACACACCGATGGACAGAATACCCGGCATGATACCGTCGATTTTTTCCTGTACGCTCAAGGTTGCCTCATCAAAGTTTGCTGTGATAGCAACTGCCAGATTAACCATGGAAGCAGTCAGTGCACCCATCATTGCCATACCAAGGATGTTCGCACCTTCAATGATATTGCTCATCAGCTTACTTGACATGATATCCTTGATTGCAGAGCGCCCCTTTGTATAGGTCATTTTGGTAAAAATAATCAATTCGCCAAGCGTATACATCGTACCGAGAAGCAGCAGCCAGAAGCCGGCAATTGAGCCGCCCTGTGCCAGAGAGCAGGAGGCCAGAATGAACAGAGTGGTAATGGTCCCTGCACTGAAGGAATCCCCCAGTGCCGCAACCGGCCCCATTAACCCGGTTTTAACGGCAACGATGGATTCGGAAGGAATCGCATCCGGATTGTTTGCCTTTTCCTCTTCCATTGCCAGCGTAGTTCCCAGAATCAGACCACCGGCTGTCGCATTGGTATTAAACAGCTCCAGATGACGCTGCAGCGCAGGAATCATATCCTCCTTGTTCGGATATAGTTTTTTCAAAGCCGGAATTAAGGCATATGTATATGCAATAGACTGCATACGTTCATAATTCAGTGACATTTCCGTTGTAATATACCATCTGGCGATTACACGGTTGACATCCCGTTTTGTCAATGATGTTTTTCTTTCCTCAGCCATCTTCTATGCACCCTCCTTTTCTCTTTCACGTTTTTCCAGTACAACCAGCACTGCAACACAGCCTGCGACCAGACCAGCTGTCAGGGTATTCAGACCTACTGCCTTTACAACAATGAAGCCCAGTACCGTATAAGGAATCATCTTCGGCTTTCCGATCATGTTCATAATCAGAGCAAATCCGATTGCCGGCATCACACCGCCTGCAACCTCCAGACCGTGCATAACCCAGCTAGGCACGGAGTTCATGAAGGTCAGCATAGCATCCTGCCCAAACATAACAATTAAAAATACAGGAAGAAACAGCAATGGAATCTCAATCAGCGGCGGATACACCACTGCACATCTGGTAATGCCGGAAAGGTTTCCCTTTGCCGCAAATTCATCAGCTCTATGCACAAAGATAACATTGATCATTTTACGCAGGTTTGTCACAAAGGAGCCCAGCAGTCCCATCGGAACGGCAAATGCTATCGCCTGCTCCGCCGTAAGCCCCGTTGCCAAAGCAATCGGTATGACGGTTGTCGCCGCCAGTGCCGAGTCCGTCGGAAGATTCCCTCCCGGCGCAATGATTCCTGCAAACGCTGCGGCAATACCGCCGCCGATAATCAATCCCTTTGTCAAATCCCCGTAAATCAAACCGGCAACAACCCCTACTACGATAGGACTTGCAATAAAGAAGAATGCAAAATATCCACCAATCATTCCCCGGGCGATCCAATACATCAGACCCATTGCCACCGCCATGATAACCAACTGTGTACCACTCATAATAACCTCACACTCCCTTTCATTATTTCAGCTTCTTTTCAATCGATCCAAGACTTACCGGATCATTTTCCGGTATCGGCTGCAGGAACACGTTTACACCCTCCGCCTTCATTTCGCTTAATTTTTCGTATTCTTCAACGGTAAGCGCAACCCCCTGAACAACCGCTTTACGCTGTGCACTGTTCTGCACTGCACCGACATTCAGCTCCGGCAGCTGAAGGCCGTTTTTGTATACCGTATATGCAGATGCCACATCCTTGAATATCAGCAGCACGGTATCATTTTTTCGGTCAATCGCTGTCTGCACATCCCCCAGCTTGACAATATCAACCTCGCGATCCGGTACTGCCATGCGATAAATATCACCCATGAAAGGATCATCCACCAGGCTGTCATCTGCCAGTATCAAACGATCAACCGGACGGAACTTGATCCATTTTGCCACAATCTGTCCATGTACCATACGATAATCAACACGAACCATATTCAGTTTGCCCATAGCTTTTCCTCTTTTCCTTTTACCCTGTCGGGACTTTATCTTCTTTCGATTTTTACTACCTGACGTGTATCCGCACTCTTATGCACAGCCTCTGCAATCAGCTCTGCTTCCAAACCGTCATTCAGATTTGCGACAAACGGCTTATCATGGAGAATGCAATCCACAAAATCGTTTAACGGATCAATTCCAAAGCCGATCGCACGACCGTTATGGTTCTGGATAAAGCAGATATTCGGGGTATACTGCTTTTGATCATCAAAGAATTCAACACCGCGTTTCTGGGAATCCACACGAATCATTGCATGTTCACAGAGAATCTCAGAGCATCCGTCATCTGCCTTCGCAAAGCCGTTAGGCAGAATCCACGCATTTTCCACAGTCCAAGTGCATCCGTTTTCAAATTCCAGAATTGCTGTAATACTGTCATACGTATCCACACCCTTTTCCTGCAGGATTCCCTTATGTCCCACAGCATACACCTGTACGACCTCACATCCCATATACCAGCGAATCAAATCATAGCAGTGTGTTCCGACAAAGTGGACCGGGCTGGAATCGGATGACCAGTTCAGCCAGTTGATTGCGACATCATAGACATTATCCATACGCATATAGCCGCGTACCGGTTTTCCTGTCCCTGCATCTGCAAGCTTGTTTTTAACTGCTATGGATGCCGGATCCCAGCGCTTGTGGTAATCCACCATAACACGGACACCGGCTTTTTCCGCTGCCTCGATGATGTCATAGGCATCTGCAGAAGTAGTTGCCAGTGGTTTTTCCACCAGAACATCCTTTCCATAGCGTATGGCGGTCATCACAGGGTCCTTATGATACGGATCCGGTGTTGCTACGGAAACAGCATCAATTTCCTCACTTTTGAGCATTTCCTCCATGTCGTTATACGTTTTCACCTGATAATCCTGTTCCACTTTATCCGTGATTTCCTTTTTTAAATCACAGACTGCAACAAGATTAACGTTGGGATTTGAAGTGTAGGCATCCAGGTGATTTTTTCCGTAAATCCCCGCGCCTACAACAGCAATATTCAGTTTTTTCATACGTTGCTCACCTTCCTTTAAGTATTGCTACATTGAATATATCATAAAAGTAGTAATACTTCAATATATTTTTATAAATTTGTAGTTTTACTTCTTTTAAATCGAAAACAGCCTGTATAAACTATTTGTAAGACCTTTCATCATGCATATGCAACTCTGTATGAAGTAATGCTTCAGTATGTATACTTCAGCTTAGGATTTGTTCTGCTTTAAAAAGCAAAATATTGAATAACGGTATCCATACACAAACGGTACTGTCAACTACGAATGTATTCCATCCTTTACAGAAAGATTTCCTGCAGCACGCATTCAGCTTACTACCCCTGCCATTTCAATTATGACTGTAGGGCTTTTCCCATCATGACACATCTGATGATCCTTTTGTAGCGCTGTTGGAACTGACAAGTTACCTTATCATAAAAAAAACAGGAATCAGCGAGGTTCCTGTTTTAGATATTTGATAATAAATTCATCACAGCTGCATGGCTTTCCATAATAATATCCCTGATAAATATCGCAATGCAGAGCTTTCAGCAGCTCCATCTGTTCCCTGGTCTCTACAAATTCCGCAACGACATGAAACTGCATAGATGCCGCAAGCCTTGTGATACCGCGCACGATATCACGCGAACGTTCATTTTCCAGAATCTGACGAACCAGACTGCCATCCAGCTTAACTTCATCAAATGCATTTTCCTGCAGATACATCATCGAGCTGTGCCCCATGCCAAAGTCATCCATGCTCATTTGAATTCCCAGCTGCTTCAGTTCCCGGATGCGCTCCAGAATACGTCCGGAGGTACTGAGCAGGGAACGCTCCGTAACCTCAAGAATCAGCTGGATGTCATGCAGATCGACTTCCTGAAGAATTCTGCGCACCTCCCTGACGAATACAGCGCTTTCTAGCTGCTTCGGTGATATGTTTACAGAAATCGACAGGGGCGTACCTTCCTTCTGTAATTTCTGTGCGTCTTTGCATGCTTCTTTTATGATATAAAGTCCAAGCTCATCCAGAAAGCTTTCTTCTTCTGCCAGCTTTACCATCAGCGGCGAGGAAATTCTTCCGGCTACCGGATGCTCCCAGCGAAGAAGAGCTTCCGCCCCATGTATATGCTCGGCGTTATCCCGCTGTATCTGATAATGCATATGAATCTGATTTCGCTGCATGGCGTTCTTTAAATCCATCGCCAGTGTTTTGGCAGGGAAATGATATAAGTAGTGATCATCAAGAAAATCCGGAAGTGCTCCGTTTGCCTCACCTTCCGCCATATCGGTTTCCATTGTCCGCACCGCCGTTTCAAATTCCTCACTCTGCTGGTTTTCGCTCAGACGAATAAACGGAATATACAGCAAAGTCCCCAGAATCAGGTTAAACAGCTGCAGCAAACTGCCGGAAACAGAGCCGCATGCCTCGTATCCGCTCATGAGAATCGGAACCGTCCATTCCACGAAATGTGTGGGCAGAGGTACCAGCTGCAGCTGCATGGCAAACGCACTGGTCAGTGTCAGAACCAGAGGAACAAGCAGAAACGGCAGCAGCATCAGCGGATTGAAGATGACCGGAAAACCGAATATTACAATTTCATTGATATTGAATAAAACGGAAATCCCCGCTACCTTGGCGAGCTTGCGGTTATTACTCTTTCTCGCTTTTAAAAGCATCGCCGTAATCAGACATAATGCAGCACCGCAGCCTCCCATAAAGACAAACGTATCCAGAAAAGTCTTTGTGAATATTTCCGTTGGAAGCTGTCCCGCCTGTACCAGCTGCTGATTGATCAGAATACCGGGCTCCAGAAACTGCTTTGCGACCATCTGCAGCGTATTGGTACCATGTATTCCAAAAAACCAGAGAAAATGTGCAAAGAATACATACAGTAGAGCACCGGGCAGCCCTTTTCCCACTTTTTCAAACAATCCCATAAATAAATAGGCACCGAAATTTGTAATGTTGACTTCTCCAAACTGTGCACGCAGCACTGCACCGATAACAGCGAAGAACAGAGCAATCGCAGCAATCGGAAAAATCCCCTGTATGGCTTTGTTAAACGTATAGCCCGCACCGGCAGTATGCAGCTTTTCAAAACGCCTGCCGCAATGCATACCCTTGTGGAACAGCCAGCAGGACAGCATTGTGATACACATAGCTGTAAACACCCATTCCGGATGGAAAATCTCATTGGCATATTCCATTCCTCCGCAGAATGCCAGATAGGAAACCATGGCCACCACAGGATAAAAGAAAACATCGTCCAGCGCATGCAGCTGCCCATAGGAAAGTGCAATCGTGATAATCAGAATCAGTGCAAGCGAATTCAGTGTTATTTCATACAGACTGTTAAAAACGGTAAGCAGAGCTCCGTGATGAAAGGAGGTCAGAAATGACTGGTAGGCATCCAGTGGAAAGCTGGACAGCAGCAAAGCAAAGCTTCCAAGGATAAGAAAAGGGATTGCCAGCATCAATCCGCGTTTAATTGACAATATAAATATGGAATCAAAAAATTTCCGGTACCCTTTTTTCATACGTTGCCCTCTACAATATCTCTATTTTACCATAGAACCAGGGATGCAACAACGCTTTCCAATAGAACCAGCAGCACAGCACCTGTGTATCTTCAGAAAAAGCAAAGGATATAGAAACAGCAGATTTTTCCTGATTTACGCAAATTCCCTTTCTTATTTGAAATGAACAGGACACACTTCATTTGAGGGAAATATCAAAGTTGATCCTTTTTGATAATGTTTCTTTGAATTACCGAAAGCACAAGAGCCTTATCCCCTGCCTACGCATTTTTTATATTCCCCGGGTGTTATGGAATACATATTCTTAAATGCCTTATATAAGCTGATATCTGATTTAAATCCGCATTCCAGCGCGATTTCCTCGATTGTTTTCCCTGTAGACAAAAGCAGGATTTTCACCTGTGAAAGCCGCTTACGTATAAGATATTCGTATGGAGTCATCCGCATAACCTCTTTGAAAACTCTTAAAAAATAGTATTCACTGTAGCCGCCAGCCTCTGAAATATCCTTCAGACCGATATCTCTGCGATAATTCTGCTCGATAAAAGAAACTGCCTTATCCACCATTTCCTGTTTCATACTGCCAGGCTGTGCCTCGTGCAGCTGATAGTGAAGATCACTGTACAGGCGAAGCACGGAAGAGCTGATGGAATACTCGTCCACCAAATGATATTTATCCAGACTCTGAAAAACGGAGTGAAAGAAAATTTCTGTTTTCTTATGAAAACGAAGGTCCTGAAGAATTGTTTCCTGCTTTATATATCCCTGAATACTTTCCCCTGTTAACAGTGCGGCATATACCTCGCAGCCTTCATCCAGATAAATCGAAAACACAGAAGCATAGGACTGAATCAGCGTGCAGGAGCCAGTCAGCGCCGTATAATCGCTGCCCTTTACCAGGATACCTGTACCCTGTGGCAGATACAGCACAAGATATTGGCGATCGTCATGTTTATGAAAATGCAGAATATGAGCTTCTATACATGTAAAATGTGCAACATGCTTTACCATCTGCATATGTACCTGTGCAAATTCTGTTAAATGTATTGTTTCTTCACGCAGGATATGGTTTTTTCCATTCGAAAACACAGGCATCACCTCATATGTATTATAGCATCTTATGAGGAAAAGACCTGTGTGTTTTTTTATGTGAATGGTTCCAGCAGCATATGTGAGATAAACGCATCCGAAAAGCCGGTATCCGAAGCCAGTAGAATACAGTGTCCATTTTTACAAAGCAGCTCCATACGTGTGCGATTTTGTTCCAGAGCATATCTGCAGCAGCCTTTTAATGCCGTATTACCGCTAATCCGTACAGCTTGTTTCAAGGCTGTTGGAAGAATCCCTGTTATACACAGATCCTCTACATGCAGATGCCGGCCGAAGCCTCCTGCAAGATAAACTGCTTCAATTTGCTCATAGGAGCATTGTGCTCCAGCACATACCCGTTCCAGTGCGGCAGCTATCGCAGCTTTCGCAAGCTGGAACTCACGGACATCCTTCTGGGTCAGAAGTAGTCCGTCGAAGAGGGTAACCTGTTGATTCAGATATCCACTGACATCCAGCAGTGAAGCGGTAAGAAGGCAGCTGATGAGAGAAAGATATCCGCTTCCGCAAATTCCCACCGGCTTACCGTCATGAATAGTCTGCAGTCGAAAGCCATTCTCCCAGCGTACCTCGCTGACTGCCCCTGTTACAGCACCACAGCCGCAGCTCATGTTTCCTCCTTCAAAGGCAGGTCCGCAGGCGGCACTGCTCACGCTCAGCATGCCCTCATGGTATAGAGCGAGCTCTCCATTTGTTCCCAAGTCCAGCAGCAGTGAGCTTTGTTTGGTCTTTTCCATATCCTGTGCATAAATTCCCATCAAAATATCACTACCAACATATGCGGAAATCGGAGGTAGAACCTGTATCTCAAATTCCGGTATAAAATCCGGAAAAAACTGTTTTGATGAACAAATGACCAGCTCCTTTTGTACACACTCATATGGTGCAGCTGCCAGTGGTATAGGGTCTATCCCAAGAAACAAATGTGTCATGACGGCATTTCCGCAGACGCACATACGGCGTATATCCTTATTCTCAACAGCTTTCAGCTGTGCACGCAATCCCTTCAGCAGCAGCTCCTGAAGCAGTGTAGGCCCCTTTTCATGAGCATGCTGTATTCTGCTGATCACATCACTACCATACCGTCGCTGCGGATTGAGAAAGCTTTTTTCCAGCAAGACATTTCCTGTCTGTAAATCCAGCAATACAAGAACGACAGTTGTCGTACCGATATCAACAGCAAGTACACAGCCTTCCTCATGATGACCAGCCAGATGCAGCTCTTCCACTCCCACGATCTGCATATCCCTCTGCTCATGCAGCAGTTCTCCTTCAATAGCCGCCTCACAATTTCGATGCTCACAGGCCAAGCGAATTCCCTGTGCAAGCTGTACCTTGGACAGCAGTTTTCCTTCTGCATCTGTAACAGGAAGAAAGCCCTTTGTGACCTGAAGCCGGCACTTTCCGCATTGTCCTCTGCCTCCGCAGGACAGATCGAGCTGCGGATGTTTTTGAAGCAGCAGCTCCAGAATATCGTCATGCTTCTGAAATTTTGTCACGCAAATTCCTCAAGCAGTCTTCCTGCCAGTGATACAGCATCCTCCGTAAACAGGTCTGCTCCGATTTCATCTGCGTAAGCCTGTGTCACAGGTGCACCGCCGATAGCGACCTTCACACAATCTCTGACACCTGCTTCCTGTAAGGCATCCAAAACCACCTTAAAATATCCCATGGAGGTTGTCAGCAAAGAAGACATGCAGAGTACATCCGGCTGATAGGTCTTTACAGCCTCCACAAACTTCTCGGCGCATACATCAACACCGATATCAATCACCTCAAAGGATTTCGCCTTCAGCATGAGTGTACAGAGATTTTTCCCAATATCATGCAGATCCCCCTGCACCGTTCCGAATACCACCCTTCCACTGAATTTTTCTTCTTTTTTCACAAGATAAGGCTCCAGTATTTCCATAGCACCATTCATACAGCGGGCACTGATTAGAACCTCCGGTATAAATGCCGTTCCTTCCGCCCATTTCTTTGCTACGATATCCATGCCCTCCAGTAATCCACCCTTCAATATTTCCTGTGGCGATATCCCCTCCTGCAGAGCACTCTCCACCAGGGCATTCACCTCCTGCATCTTTCCAAGCGGCATCAGCTGCTGTATCTTTTCCAGCTTATCACTCATTTTCCTTCACTCCTTCAATCGCTGCACCATACCGGTGGGCTTCTTCAATGAATGCGATAAAATTTTCAATCGGTACGTTACCCTGCATACGGTTATTCAGCGTAAACACCATACGCCCCTTCCCCCGCTGATGGAAAACATCAATAAAATGTCTTGTTTCTTCCCGTACCTCCTCTACGCTACCAAACGGCAGCACACGCTGAAGGTCAATTCCAGCCCAAAAGGAAATCTGATTCCCGAAGGTGTCCGCAATTTCCTGTTCTTCCATCGCATACTTCTGAATCGGATGCAGAACATCAATTCCACTTTTAATTATATCCGGCAACAGCTTTCTCACATCACCGCAGCTGTGCAGCCAGACATGCAGACCGAGGGAATGCGCATACTCACACAGCTCAACGTAATACGGATAGTAGAATTCCCGAAACATCTCAGGTGACATAAACGGCCCCTTCTGCATCCCAAGATCATCGCCGAAAGCTATACCGTCTATATGCGCCTCTTCGACACCGCGCTTTGCGGCGCGTTTAAAGAAATCCACAACTCTTCTGCATACATGATGCACATCCTCTGGATTCGTGTATAAATCCATTAGAGAGTTTGTCATGCCTCGATAGTCCCACAATCTTGTCCACGGACCATCGGAGAACCATGCAAGACGATAGCGTCCGTCTTCAACCGGCGCATTGCAATACATTGTCGCTTCTTCCGCATCCGGCAGATGTTCACTGATTCGGCGAATCACCTCCCAGTCCAGTGCATGCTCCTCATCTACACCTACAATTTCTTTACGACCGATAGATGGATCGGCCCCTGCTACATCACACCATGTATAACGATCTCCATCTTCCGCAAACAGCTTTGGCTTTTTTAAATAAAACACCTGCATATCCTCCGGAAAACGTTCCAGCAAATCTTCTACCGGCTTTTGATCCTGCAAAGCCAGTTCATCAATATGAAGCCAGTTTCCACATGCCACACCAACGCGCGGTGTACCATTCCCCTTTAGCAGAGATATCATTTCTTCTCTTGTCAGCGGCAGCATTTCCGCCTTTGGAAATTTCCTGCGATCACATACCATATGGTAACCTCCGTTCACTATTCACCTGTTCCAGTGTCCTGAAAAATCTCTGTATATTCTCCCATTTTGCCTTGGGTGGCAAATCACAGCCTGTCGAAAGGACGAAGTTGGAATATGCACCGCATTCTTTCAACAGAGCCCTCTCCTTTTGTTCCAGCTCATCCGCACTGCAGCCGCAGAAGCAGCCAACCGGATCCAGATTCCCCATAATCAGACAGTCGGCCGGTACCTGTTCCAATATCTTTTCCAAAGAAACAGCATTTCCAAAATGCCATGCCCCGCAATCGGATGATAATATTTCCGGAAGGCTCTGCACAGTATTCGGGCCGCAATTATGATAAATGACCGTAAAGGTATCATCCTGCAGCTCCTCCGTAATTTCTTTGATATAGCTGCTGGAAAACTCCTGAACCATCGTTGGTGACAGAAGACCCGCCAGTGGTTCTGCCAGTATGACACCTGACGCACCCACATCCTTGTATGCCTGTATATACTGCTTCAAAAAAGTGGTAACCTTCTGCAATACCAGATGTACAAGCTTTGGATCCATGATGCACTGCATCATGATTTCACTCACATCCATCAGTCTTCCTGCGAGTGAATAGGGCCCGCAGACACCGCCGAATACCGGACGGTCGCTTTCCTTTGTGATATTCTCCACACCTGCCAGATATACAGACATGCGCCCTTCTTCCATTTTCGGAATACGCAATGCTTCACCATCCTCTCGATTTTTTATGATTCCGCTTGTTACAGCAGGAATCTCTCCCTCATGAAAGCTGACAGGACAACCGAATGCCTGCGCCTCTACAGACAGATCCATCATACTGACCAGCGCTTCCTGCAAAGGAAATTCTTCTTTGATTCTGCGCATGACAGCACTCTGCATTTCAGCGTTCTGTACCAGCTCCTGTACGGTAGTAGCGCATTGTGTAACGGCAGGAAATGACAAGATTGCCATGGCATGCACATCCTCATCCATTAGATGCTTTTTCCATTGCGTATAACTGTAATTCATAAGCACCACATCCTTTCTACCTTAATCATAGAAAAAAAAGCGGCAGTTGAACATGGTATATCTTGTCGGGTATCTTCCCAAAATTGCGGTTTCATCCAGTTGCATCAGAAGCTTTACATTTTTTCAGGGACAGTAACAGTATGACAAAAACGCTGCTATGCCATATTTAGCAGTGAAACATGGCATATTCGATTTAAAAATGGTTCCACATGCTTTTTTTTATATGAGAAACTTAGATATTATCAAATCTCAATTTTTAGCACAAATTTATGGCCGACCATAAATTGGCCATATTAAAATATGGTTGAAATATGGTTGAAAGTGAGTATACTAAATCTAAGAGGTGATTTCATGAAAGAATCAAAAACACTGGAGTTCAAAGAATCCATAACAAAATCATTTTTGAAAACAGTAAGCGCTTTTTCAAACTATGATGGTGGAGAAATCATTTTTGGAATTGATGATGATGGAAATATAAAAGGTCTTTCCGATCCCAAAAGCACTTGTCTTGATATTGAGAATAGAATCAATGATAATATTGTTCCTCTGCCAGGCTACAGTCTTAAGATTGACGAAACAAATAAAATAATTTCACTTGTCATTAAAGAAGGAAAGAACAAACCCTATCTATACAACTCAAAGGCCTATAAGCGAAATGATACTTCAACGATCGAAGTGGATTCCTTCGAATTAACAAGGCTGGTTTTAGAAGGAAAGAAAATCAATTTTGAAGATTTACCTTCATCCAATCAAAAAATGGACTTTCATTATCTGGAAAATAAATTAAAAGAGCATATTGACATTAAAATATTCAATCAAGATACTTTAAAAACTCTGAATCTTTACAATGTGCAAATCGGGTACAATAATGCTGCGAATATTCTATCAGATAACAACTCATTTCCAGGAATTGATATTGCTAAATTTGGCGATAGTATCAACATTATAAAAAAAAGACTGCTGCTGGAGAATATGTCTGTGTTAGAAATGTATGATGTTGCTGTCCAAACGTATAGAGATTATTATCAATATGAAGAAATTGAAGGCAGCTACCGTAAAAAGGTCGACCTTGTACCAGAGGAGGCATTCCGTGAATCTGTTGCAAACGCACTCATTCATCGAGCATGGGATTTAAATGCAAATATAAGGATTTCTATGTATGATGATAGAATAGAAATAACTTCACCAGGAGGATTGATAAACGGTATTACAAAGGATGAATATATAACAGGAATGATTTCAATGCTTAGAAATCCGATTATCAGTAATATATTTTATCGATTAGGAATCGTTGAAATTTTTGGTACCGGAATTCTCAGAATATTACATGCTTATGAAGAAAGTATTAAAAAGCCTATTTTTAATGTAAGCACAAATACGATACAAATCATATTACCTGTTTTTGATTCGAATCCTGTTTTACAAAAAGATGAAGAACATCTATATGCGGTGTTGAGTAAAACAAAGCCTATGTCGATTAGTGAAATATTGCCACATGTAACGTTTAGCAGGTCTAAAGTAAAAGAATTATTGAAAAAAATGGAGAAGGACGGTATCGTGAAAATCAAGGGAAGAGGTAAGGGAACAAAATATTATTTATAAATAAGTTTGAAGAAACATCTTAAAAATACCATTCGTAAGGGGTAATCTAATGCTTTCTGGTTTGTTCAAACAATAATCAAATAAAAAATATACGATAGATACAACGCAAAAAATCTTCAGGACCATAGTCCCGAAGATTTTTATGTATAGTTTCATCAAATGCAGGGAAATCACGAATGAAGATGCTTTAGAGCTGAGTCCATCTTCGTACCTAAATCACATGGTCGCACATTGTGTACCCTATCATTCGTCTCTGTTTGATTTTATTAGGTTGGCACACGCTGTGTACCCTATAGTTCTGATCCGTTGGTTTCTATCAGGTGAGCATACCAGTAGAAGGAATCCTTTTTCAATCGCTTCTGGCTGCCCTTTCCGAAATCATCACGATCTACATACACAAAGCCGTATCGCTTACTCATTTCCGCAGAGGAGGAAGATACGATATCAATCGGTCCCCATGCACAGTATGCGAAGATATACACTCCATCCTTAATACATTCCTTCATCTGCTCAATATGCTTTTTCAGGAAGTCAATACGGTAAGGATCATGAATGCTTCCATCCGCTTCCACGGTGTCCAATGCACCGAAGCCGTTTTCTCCGATCATCAGCGGAATCTGATAGCGATCCCAGTATTGAGACAGACAGTTATAGAATCCCAGCGGATCCATTCTCCACTCCCATGGTGTCGGCTCCAGATTTGGATTTTGTTCCGCCTGCATCGGCGTCATATCATTTTTATCGGAATCTACAACTCTGCTGTAGTAATAAGAAATCGCGAGGAATTCCATTGTGTTGTTGCGAATAACCTCTTCATCCCCATCCTCCATCTGAATGTTGATATTTCTTTCCTTAAAATAACGTAGTGCATATACCGGGTATTCTCCGCGCAGCTGTACATCGGAGAAGAAATACTGCATCCTGTTTTTCTTCATGGTCAATACAACATCCTTTGGACGGCAGGTTGCCGGATAGAAGGTACAGTCTGCCAGCATCGTACCAAAGACAGCATGCGGATCAATCTGATGTCCGACTTCCTTGATTTTTGCACATGCCACAAACTGATTATGTACCGCCTGATACATCAGCTCCTCCATGTTTTCCGCCTGATCATCATAGATCCCCAGAGAACCAAACTGCACCGTCGGAACCAGATTTACCTGATTGCAAACAATCCAGTATTTCACTCTTCCCTTAAAGCGCTCTACAAGCACTTTTCCGTAATTCACGAAGAAATCAATCACCTTTCGGTTACCAAAGCCGCCATATTCGGTAACCAGATGCAGTGGTATATCATAATGAGACATCGTGATAATCGGCTCCATACCATCCTTTATGATTTCATCAATCAGATCATCATAAAATTTCAATCCTGCCTCATTTGGCTCTGTCTCATCCCCGTTTGGAAAAATGCGTGACCAGGAAATGCTTGTACGAAAGCACTTAAATCCCATTTCCTTCAGCAATGCAAGGTCATCCTTATAAGTATGATAGAAATTGATTCCGTAGCGTTTCGGATAATAGCCTTCTGTATCTGCGGCCTTGCGTTTGATTTCAGCAAGCGTTCCACCGCCCTCTTTTTCTATTTTGGCACGGTTTAAGCCCTTTGTATACTCATGAATGTCACTTGTGGACAAGCCGCGTCCGTCTTTATCATATTCCCCTTCACACTGGCAGGCTGCAAAAGCACCGCCCCACAGAAAGTTATCAGGAAATGTTTCAGGTACCTGTTTCATAATAATATCTCCTCCTCTATATTCATCGTTCTACGTAACCATTTCAGTCGTTTCAGCAATGAAAGCGCCGCCGTAATCAGCCTGCCAAGCACCAGCAGATTGATAATGGTCACCACACCGTAAGTACCATGCAGTATCATACCGGATACAAGCATACCGCCATCCAGTATCCAGCGAATCACAGGATAGGAAAGGCCTGTTCTTTTCATCAAACCAAAGGTTACACAGTCATAGGGATTCTTTCCACAGTCAGCATAAATGCTTAATGCAATGGACATTGCGATAATGCCAATGCCTGCCATGCAGAACAATACACGATGAAGCAGTGTATCCGCATGTACCAACGGTGTAAGAATCCGTATGGTAATCGTCGTAACAACGGGAAATATAATCGTTCCCGCATGAATCTGTTTTCTATCGATAAAAAACGCTGCCAGCACAAATGTGAAGGATAACAAATTGTTACAGGCATCCACTGATAGCTGCAATGCCTGACTCATCCCCTGCAGCAGCGTATTCATGGAATCTGCACCATTACCGCCTGCAAGGAACAAAACCGCAGCAACTCCCATCAGCATACCGCCGGCAGCACAGAGACTGCATCGATAGAAGAAAGAACTCTGATGCCCGGTTTCTCTTCTGTTCTTTTTCATCCCGGTTGCCTCCAAAGTGGCAAGTATCTGCGTATCGCAACAGCGCAAAGCCCCTGTAGTTTTGGATAGGCTTCCCTCTGCAATGCGATGACGTCAATGTTCAATAAGCCGGGGGCAGGAAATACCTGCACCTTATAAATCAGCTCCGTTAGATTTTATCACCTGCTTGTACCAGTAGAAGGAATCCTTACGAATTCTCGCGCACTCCTTTGGATCATCATCGGTACGGTCTACATAGATAAAGCCATAGCGTTTTTTCACGCCGTTGCTGGTTGACAGCAGATCAACCGCAGACCATGGACAATATGCCAGCACTTCTACTCCATAATCAATTGCTCTGTGCATTGCTTCGATATGGTCGCGCAGGTATTTAATACGGTAATCATCATGAACACGTCCGTCCTCTGTCAGGGTATCAAATGCTCCCATACCGTTCTCTGTAACCATCAGCGGCTTGTTATAGCGAGTGTAAATATCGCGGAAGATGTATTCCAGACCTGTCGGATCAATTGCCCAGTCCCAATCGGTTGTATCAAGATTCGGATTCTTGCACATCTCATAGAAGCCCGGATGTGTTTCAAAGCCGGACATGTCGCCCTTTTTGCCTGACCAGTTGACACCGCTGTAACGAATTTCCTTACCTTCTTCCATCGGACATGCCTTTGCACACTCACTTGCATAATAGTTCAGTGCCAGAAAATCGGAATAGCCTTCCTTAATCAGCTCCATGTCACCTTCTTCGATGACCGGTGCAAGACCGTGCTCTTCCAGATAAATCATAGCTGACTTCGTATAAAAGCCCTTAAAATAAATATCCAGATAGAAGGCATTACGCAAATCGTGTGCATTTTGTGCAGCCATGACATCCTCCGGCTTGGAAGTAAGCGGATAGACCGGGGAATACCCGATTGCCGCACCGGCAAGACCACCCGATACAAGCTCATGGACCAGCTTACAGGCAATGGCATGTGCAAGATTCATATGATGATTGATCTGATAGCGCAGCTGATTGTTGTCTCTCAGCTCCTCCGGTATGTAGCATTTCTGTGTCCAGTATTGAACGATGATGCTTTGCTCATTGATAGTCGTCCAGTATTTCACCTTGTCCTTAAATTCATTGATGACATAGCGGGCAAAGTATGCAAAATCCTTTACTACCTCTCTGCTCAGCCATCCGTTATATTTTTCCACAAGCGCCCATGGCAAATCATAATGATACAGCGTAACAATCGGCTCAATACCATTGGCCAGCAGTTCATCAATCAGATTGCGGTAATACTGAATACCCGCTTCGTTTACTTCTCCAACTCCATCAGGAAATACGCGTGACCAGGCAATGGAGAAACGATAGGTCGTAAAGCCCATTTCCTTCATGAGGGCTACATCTTCCTTGTAATGATGATATTGGTCACTGGCGATATCCGCAGTAGCAAAGCCGCGCTTTGTATAATTCTCTTTATTGATGATATCCTGCTGGCTGGCTTTCTTGCCATCCTCATAGGCAGCACCCTCTACCTGATAGGCACTGGTAGCAGCACCCCATAAAAAATTGTTTGGAAATCCCTTTGACATGGTTCAGCCTCCTATTTTTCTTCTATTTTCTTATTCATGATTTCAAAAAATGCAATCAATTCCTTTGCCAGATTAAGCTCTGACATAATTGTCATCAGCGTATCCTGTGCATGTGCAAACAGCAGACAGGGCTCATAGGTTTTTCCTCTTGTTTCATTCTGAATCACCTCGGTCTGTGCGACATGTGCCTGATGAATACATTCCTCCGCCTCTGCAATTTTCTGTTTCGCCTCATCGAAGTGAAACTGCTTTGCCTGTGCCAATGCATCCTCAACCCGCAGCCGGGCATCACCTGCATGCAGAATAATCTGCATAGCAACATTGACAAGCTCATTTTCCATAATATCCATAGGTAAATCCCCCTTTAGTTCTGAGAAGGAGCGTTTTCCTGTGCTTCTTCTGCCAGCTTTTGTTTTTCAAATACCTTGAAGAACGGGTACCAGATTGCAAAGTAGACAACAAACAATACAACTGCCCATAAAATACCACGCATATCCTGTGTAATCATAACGGTGGAAACCGGTACAGGCACCTGTCCAACCTGATTCAGTGTTGCCGGAATGTTCAGCCATCCAAGGCTCATAACAATATAGACGATAGCAGGTCCAACGATGGAATTCAGCCACATTGGCAGCATCAGCAGCGGATTGAAGACAACAGGCGCACCGAACATGATTGGTTCATTGATGTTGAAAATACTTGGCCCGATGAAGATTCTTCCCAGTGTTTTCAGCTGCTTTGATTTTGAGAAGCACATGAGCACATTCAGCGCAAGCGTTGCCCCCATACCGCCCATGGTAACAAGAGCCGCCGTAAACACCGTCTCACTCGTCGCGATATTCGTAGCAGGAAGTCCCTGTGCCACCATATTGATATTTTCCTGAATACCGGCAAGGAAGATCGGTGTTGTAACCGCGCCAAACAGCCAGGAGGAAATACCCATACTGTACAAAACAGCAGGAATAAAGCAGCAGAGTATGAAACCGGGCATGGTCTGTGCAAAGCCTGCCAGTGGTGAGAAAATCCATAAAACGATTTCAAATATGTCGAAATTACAATATTTTGTCAGAACCATACCCAGACCAAGCGTAATCAGGGTAGGCAGTATGTAATTGATCCAGCCGACAACGAAATCCGGAATGGATGTGGAATCCTCCAGTACATGCAGCTTGGAATACAGATTGAAGATAATGGATGTAAACAGTCCGGCTACGATACCGACAGCAATACCGGTAGCACCCAGACGTCCTCCCTGAATGACCATATTTCCTGCTTCATCTGTTCCCGGAATGATGAACATCATGAAGACTGCCATGGAAACGATACCGCAGTTGGTCAGGTAGAACGGATGATTCAGCTTTTCCATACACTGCTGTCCGACTACGAATGCCAGAATCAAAGAAATCAGTCCGAAGCTGTAATCGGCAATCATGCCAAGATCCGGAAGTGCAGGCAGGTAGGAACGGAATACGTTGTAGAAGTAGATGACAGAACCCGTTAAAATAAACGGTATGATTTTCTGCATGGATGATGATACGGCGGCAATCCAGGGCTTGCTGCAGATTTCATTCATCTTTGGAGCAAACACTGTAGAAAGCCAGTTCATAAACTTTTTCATTTTTCTTTCTCCTCAGTCTTTCCTTTTCCCCATGAACCCTATATAATAATCATGAGGAAATCATTAAACAAACGCGTGATTTTCTTCAAGCTAAGAGTGCCATCTTAGCTTTTTTATTTCCCCAGTGTATCCAGTGCCAGCTGAATCAGTGCATCTCCGTTGAGCTGTGCATAAATATCCTGTGGAATGACAACAACCGGAACATGATACGGATCACAGAGTGATTTCCATTTCGGCAGCTCTCCTCCGTAATGCGGTCCCAGCATAAGTATACTGATGCTTGACAGATAGCCGCTGACATCTGTATGGGACCGTGCTTCGATCGTTGTGTCCAGCTTGCGTTTTTTTGCTGCCTTGCGTGCCTGATTTGCCAGAAAACCACTGGACATCCCGGCTCCGCAGCACAGCATGATGAACATCTTGTCCATAATGACTCCTTTCCGCTTTTTATGAGCGCTGTACCTTGTACACCCATATTATCTTTAAAATTCACGTGCTTCTCAACTTACGTTTTGCACCGCATGGTGCAAGCTTTTCCCTGAAGGATGTAAACTGCTTGTTTTGTTTCTTTATAATATAGACAGGCAAAAAAAACACTGCTGCATTATTAAAAAAACAGACCTTTTCATCGAAACTTAATTATTTACAGCTGATTCATTGTCTGAGAATGAACATTTGCACCATGTGGTGAAATCTTCTGGTTGTACAGTGTTTGCGGGTAAATTATAATAGATATAACAAGTGTCTTTGCAAGGGGAGTTGGTATCATGAAGAAAAAACACGTTGAGCTGCTGCAATTTCTGCTACATCACGCTACAGCGGTTACCAGTCGGCAGCTGGCCGCCGCTTTATCAATTTCCACGCGGTCTGTAAAAAATTATGTCAATGAAATCAATCTGCTCGGCAATCAGAAGGTGATCCTTTCCAGCAAGCAGGGATATACCGTTCAAGCAGCACAGGCAAAGGAGCTTTTATCTGTAAAAGAGGAAAGTATTCCGCAGACCAGTCTGGAGCGCGGTTTTTACATTGTGAAGCAAATCATGCTGGAGCATTCCTCCCACATGGATCTGTATGACCTCTGCGATGCCCTATATGTCAGCTATTCCACCATTAAAGCGGATATCGCGAAGATGAACAGGGCATTTGCGAATTTTCATATTGAATTCACATGTGAAAATGAAGAGGTTCGTCTGCATGGCAGTGAAAAAGACAAGCGCAGACTTGTCAGCTATGTTATGTATGAGGAAACAGATCAGCAATTCATGGATGCCAATATCATCACCAGCAGCTTTCCTGAATTCCCGGTGGAACAGGTCTCCATGATCATCCGCTCCACCTTCCAGAAATATAACTATTATATCAATGATTTTTCCTTCGTTAATCTGTTACTGCACTTCGCCATTATCATCGACCGTGTAAAGGAAGGAAATTTTGTTGAAACAAGAGACTGCGACTTTCTCATCGAAAGCGAAAATGAACGTGCACTAGTCGAGGAGCTGTGCTCCCATCTGGAGGAGGCATTGTCCATCAGCTTTAACCGCAATGAACAGTTTGAGGTCTATATGCTGTTTAAGACAAATGCAAATTATTCACTGCCAAGCTCTGAGGATAGTCTGAAAAAGCTGGTTGGCGAGGATATTCTCGCATTAACCAGAGATATCATTCAAAAGGTGAATGACAGCTATTACATCGATTTGAATCATGAAACCTTTCTTACGCCCTTTGCATTGCATTTAAAAAATCTTCTGCTTCGTGTCCGCAATGATACCTACACAAAGAATCCCATGGTGGATGCTATTAAGTCCAGCTGTCCGACAGTTTATGATATCGCCATTTTTATCGCTATGGAGCTGATGCAGCGCTTTCATGTGGATATCAATGAGGATGAGGTTACCTTCCTTGCCCTTCATATCGGTGCGGATATCGAACGCCAGAAAACCAATGACGGAAAAATACAGTGTATCCTGCTGTGTCCGGACTATATGAATATGACAGCCTCGATTTACAATAAGCTGCTGATAGATTTTGGGAATCAGATCAATATACGCAAGACGATTTCCTATGAGCATGAGTTGAAGCAGCAGCATTACGATATGCTGCTGACCACCATACCCTTAAAATGTCCGCTGCATAAGGAGGTATGTCTGATACCACCCTTTCCAAATCCAAACAGCCGGATGGATATCCAGAATACCATAGACCGCTATCGTACAAATAAGAAGAACTATATTCTGAAAAAGAAATTTCACGACTTTTTCTCCTCCTCTTTGTTTCTGGCAAATGAAGACACCCCGAACAGAGATGACGTGCTGCCATTGCTGTGCAAAAGCATGGAAGAACTGGAATATGTCAATGAAGGATTTCTAACCAGTGTCATGATTCGCGAAACAGCCGCTTCCACTGCCTTCGGCAATATCGCTATTCCACACTCAATGGAAATGGAGGCACTGAAAACGTGCATCGGTGTTGCAATTTCTCAAAAAGGGATCCAATGGGATAACCATATCGTCCATGTGGTTCTGCTTGTCGCATTGAACAAAATTGACAAACAGATTTTCCATGATCTCTACGAGGCTCTGGTGGACCTGTTCAGTAAGGAGGATGTTATGGAACGGATGAAGGAATGCACTTCCTTTGAACAATTTGAGCATATGATGTGCGCAAGTATTTCCTATCAGGAAGAGGAAGCCGCATGAAAGCATGTATTTTTCTCGATATCGACGGTACGCTGCTGGATCATGAAATCGGTATACAGGAATCCAGCAGAATAGCGATTGCACAGGCACAGGCAAACGGACACAGGGTCTGCCTTGCGACAGGACGCCCCAAGCCGGAGGTGGATGATGAAATACAGGCTATCCCGTTTGACGGCTGTATTTATTCCTGCGGTGCTATGGTAGAGAGTCATGGCAAAGTCCTTTTTTATAAGCCGTTTTCACAGGAGCTGGTATATCACATGATGCATTTACTGCAAGCCCATGCTATCGGATTTAATCTGGAAGGCAGCCGAACTTCTTTTCTTGACCCTATTGGATATGACTTCTTTCATTCACTGTTTCAAAGATGCATGGAAGACAACAGTGAGCTGGCAAGACAGTATATGGCAGCGGTCCGCATGCATCCTCTTCAAGAGGTAAAGGAAACAGACACCCTGCAAATCATGAAAATCGCAACATTTATCAACGAGGATTCCCTTTTGCAGGAATTTGACAGACAGCTTCCCGCACAGCTGAAGCACATTCACCATGGTTTTCATGAGGGATGTACAAATGGCGAGATATACCATCATACTATCACAAAAGCGACCGGTATCGATTGTCTGTTGTCTCATTTTGAAATTCCACTGGAAGCCTCCATAGCGATTGGAGACAGCTTGAATGATGCGGAAATGATACGGCATTCCAATTTAGGTGTGGCGATGGGAAATGCCTGTGAAGAGCTGAAGCTGATCAGTGACATGATTACCACGACCAGCAAAGAGGATGGAATTTATAACTGTATGAAAAAATTGAAACTTATTTAGCAAGCTGAACATAAAGTTTGCTTTTTTTTCTGAAAGTATTGCTAATTATAGTTAAATGCCGTATAATATAAATAGATAAACACCTACAAAAAATTGAAAACCCATATAATTATAATTTTATCAAATTCTTTGAAACTTTTTCTCTACTTTCTTCGTTTATATTATAGGAACAGATTTTCTTACAGTTCCATTACAGTTTAGTAACATAAGCCGATGAATCTGCCGCCTGTGTTAGAATATACCCATAGAAACGCAATGATGTTGAAGAGTATGAACGACAGAGAGCAGAATACAGGTTAAAGGAGATAAAGAGTATGATGAGCAGAGATCTGATGAGACAGCAACCGACAAAACCGATGATTCTGAAAAACTGCGCAATCTGCAGACAGATTATCAGTATGCGAAAAATTCTAATTATGGCGGGAATCATGCTGGCATTTATTTTCAGTACCTATCTGTTCTGATCCTGTTGATTTCCTGCATAAATCGTGGTAAACTTTTCCGTATCCAAACTGTAAGATTCTCTGCTGGTGCTGCTCATCCGGGCATCACGGTGGAGATTTCTTCTTTTGGACAAAAATTCTTAACGTTTCTTACGATTTTATGAGTTTTAATACAAAAGCAGCCACTTATGCTATAATGTGATTGCAGGAACAAAAGGAAAGAGATTTTGCATGTAAGGGGTGAGATACCATGAATGAGGAGAAGCTTTCACCGCCAAATGGCGTTGAAGAACATAATTTGAGGGAAAAGAAAGAAATGGAACAGGATACAGGAAACTATACGTATGACTTCTTTACATTCCGCAATGTACTGATCAGTGCGGTTGTGCTGGGTGTCATAATCCTCGTAATTTCACTGGTTCGCTGAACCATCCGAATGCAAAGTCCCTTAGAGGAAGCCGTGTGCTTCCTTTTTTCTTTTGTGAATGGAAAAAGAGCATTGCACGCTTCCTTTACTAGAATATTTTGCTACCTCTATCGTAACCATGATAAGCAGCTTGTATATGATTTCACAGTCCGCCAGACCTTATATAAGCGAAAGGACTAAGACGCTTTGCCTCAAACTATATCCCTAAATCAAACTGTAACACCCCTAATATGTAAAAAACGAAGATAAGCTTTCAACATGTTCCCAACGCATGGATAAATCATGTTACAATATATAAAACCAAGAGGAGGTCCTGACATGAACATACATCATATTTCAATTTATCAGAAAGGACCTCATTTAAAAAGCCGGCACAGCTTTCATCTGTATATTATTTAGTTTTTTTATCATATGAAAGTGAGGTCTATTATGACGATAGAAGAAACTATGCAAGGTGAATCTAAACATATATAAAGCAGCTCTGCCGAAGCGCAGTGAAACATACATAAAAACTATGACTGCCTTCGCAAATACGAGTGGTGGAACACTCATTATCGGAATTGACGACTCCACCCGTTCTGTAATTGGTATGGATAAGGATTCCGTGTTTCAGATTATGGATTCCATAGCGAATGCTGTTTCGGATAGCTGTGAACCACAAATAGTGCCGGATATCAGCTTCCAGACTATAGAGGGTAAATGCATTGTTATAGTTGAAATATATGCTGGTACCAACCGTCCTTACTACCTTAAACATACAGGCAAGGAAAACGGCACTTATATCCGTGTGGCAGGAACTTCACGCCAAGCAGATGCTGTCAAGCTCAAAGAGCTGGAGCTGGAAGGAACACATGCTTCATGGGATGAACAAATCTGCATTGGCTATGAAGTAAAAGAAGATGCCATAGATAAGCTTTGTCAGGATATACATAGATATATGAAGTCCGCTATAGATTCATCAGAAGAAAAAAGAAGTATTGCAGTAATTACAGTGGAACACCTTCTGAACGAAAGCTTCTGAAGAAAAGCGGAAATCAGCTGCTGGCCGCCAATTCCTTTGTTTTGCTTACAAGCGATTATTTTTAGATTTGCAAAAATACAATGTGCGTTATTCAAGGGTAATGATCGTGATGAATTTCTTGATAAAAAGGAATATTCCGGACCCCTGTATGAACAGATCGAAGAGGCTTATCGCTTTGTACTCAGACATATTAATCGAAGCGCTGAAATTAACGGACTGTTGCGTAAAGAAAGATACGAACTACCGGTTGGGGCTATCCGCGAAATGATTATTAACGCACAGTGTCATCGCAGCTTTATGGATTCCTCCTGCGTTCAAGTCGCTCTGTTTGACGATCGCTTAGAAATCACTTCCCCCGGTATGCTGTATGGCGGATTAACTCTGAAGGAAGCTGTGAACGGTCGTTCAAAAATAAGAAATAAAGCGATTGCGGAAGTATTCAGCCGCATGGAGCTTATAGAAGGATGGGGTACGGGAATTCGTCGCATCATCAAAAGAGCAGAAGAATATCAGCTGCGTACTCCCGAATTTACAGAAATAGGAGATACCTTTCGTGTAAATTTATTTCGTAAAGAAGAAAAAAAGCCGATAAAAGCCGATAAAAAACCATTATCTGAAGAACGACGGCAGCGAATTAAAGAGTATATCCGCGAGCATGGCTGTATTTCCAACCGGGAAGCCAGAAAGCTGTTAAATCTCGCTGAATCTACAACCAAAAGACTCCTGAAACAGATGGTCCTTGATGGCTGCCTGATTGAACAAGGAGAAAAGAAAAGCCGTATTTACCGCCTATGTGCATAAGGGTCAGAGAATACAGTCTTGTCCTATGTGATATTTAGCTGAAAAATGATTAATGAGCTGTTTCTTGAAATATGAATATAGTCGTAGAACCGCTCTTTTCTCTATTTAAGTTATTTTATATTATGTTTGATTTCTTCTATTTTCTATGCTTGTATTTATTTCTTTTATCTATCTTTAAGGATTTTTATGTAGCTTTCATGATATTTATTCGTCTTTCATGCTGTTTGCTTTTTCCTAATCATTTGATAAATCCGACCATTTCTATTCCATGGGAGCCATATAAAAGCTTCCGTAAAACTCCTCCGTATTCAATACATTAATAATAATCCTCGGATCTGCCTCTCGCAACAGATTCGCAATATCCGCAACTTCATATGAGGAAACGACGGTATGCAGCAGATACATTTTCTTTTTACTAAACCCGCCATACCCTTGTATACAGGAAATTCCGTGACGATAGTGGTCAACATACATATCAATAACAAGCTCAGGTATGGTTGTCGTAATTTGCATGGTTACACGTTCATAGCGATGATGAAATGTAGAAATCGTTTTTGTTGTGATAAACTGAAAAACAATGGAGTATCCTGCGTACAGCCATCCAAACATGAATCCAAATATGCATAATATTAAAGCATTAAAGATAAAAACCTGTTCCCAAATAGACCTTCCGATTTTATTGGAAACATAAAGAGCGATGAAATCCGTCCCTCCCGTTGACGCGCTTCCCTTTAAAGCGATGACAACACAAAGACCATACAAGAACCCTCCGAAAATAACATTCAGCACCAGGTCATGAAAGAGCGGCTGAAAACGACAGAAGCTTAAAAATACAGAAGCTAAAACAAATTGAATGGTAGAAAGTATGGTGAATTTTTTACTGATGCTTTTAAAACAAATCAATGCCACCGGAATATTTAACATCAGGATTGCGACGGAGGTTGAAATATGACAGCCATATAAAGCAGCTATTTTATCAATCAAAATAGCAACGCCGGTAAAACCGCTACTCAATAGATTACTCGGTGTAATAAAAACCTGAATGACATATGCCTGCAATAATGCTGAGATAACAACTGCGATACAGCTGAATAGATAACGTATTTTTTTGTTCTTCAATGAATGTGTTAACATAAGCGATCCCCTCTTTAATTTTCTACATTATTATAATTCCTTTTCATTTGAGAGTGGCTAAAAGGGTTTCCTAGGCGGTAGGAAAAATGCATTCTTCTGCCGATTGTGACAGGCCGCTTCATCTCACACAAACCGAATCTTTTCTTGAACATGATTATTGCAGCTAATCAACAGGATCTTGATAACCTTGAATGTGAGTTACAGAAATAGATCAAATGCTTGCAGCAGAGCTCCTTCAATATTTTAATGCATGGCATACAGACCTGAGGAATAACCTCCTTCTGTTTATCGCTTATGCAGGCATGACCTTCTTTTCCATCAGAGCCGCATAAAATCCTTTATCGCAGGAGCACTTCATATCGTATTTTAGGTACTGCGGCACAGCCTATCCATTATGACACTCTTTTTTCATAGTATTGGACTTTTTAAATAAGGAAAAAAGCATATCTCCCATTCAGCTATACTGCTAAGACAGCAGTCTCAGTCCTGACTATACAGAAAGACCAGTTGTACTTAAAGAAAAGAATAACACTTCTCTTTTCCCTCTGCACCTGTTTAAAAAAGGAAATTCCAATAACCAATTCGCAAAACTTCCTAAGAGTTAGGAAAAAATGTTAATTACTTATTGAAGATAATTCTATATAATACTATTTAGAGAGGATTGACAACATGGGACTAAATAAAAGACAGGAAAAAATCATCATGATGATGAATGACTCTAACGATTGGATTACAGGTAAAGAATTATCCAAGCTTCTAAATGTATCAGATCGTACCATACGCTCAGACATTGATTCCATTAATCGTTATTATGAGAATGCATTGATTGAGTCCAATCTTCGCTATGGATATCATTTGAATCAGGAAATTCTTCGGACGCTGAACATTGAAATCGAACAGCCAATCGCACAGACACCGCAGGAACGATGTATATATATCATACAGCAGCTTCTATTTCAACGAAATGAACTAAGCATCACCAATTTACAGGATCAGGTATTTGTTAGTGAATATTCGATTGATAATGATATTAAACGTATAAAAAAAATGATCGAGCCCTATGAGCAGTTAAGATTGGTACGCTCTAAGAACTTTATCCATTTAGAAGGTGATGAAGAGAGTAAGCGCAAGCTGTATAAAGATTTATTAGCTGAGGAAACACAGGGAAATTTTCTGAATTTGAATAACCTTGCGGCATTGTATAATGATTTCGATTTACTGATTGTTAAGGATACACTTGAAGAAACGTTTAACAAATACAATTTCCATGTACGTGAAATGGCATTTCCGATGCTGATGGTTCATGTGGGAATCGCAATCGAACGAATTTTACGACATAACTATATACATACGGAACGCGATTATGAAGAATTAAAGAAAAGTCAGGAATATGAGATAGCACGTGAATTTTTTCAGAATACAGCCAAGAAGATACGTATAGAAATCGTTGAGGATGAAATCGCGCTGCTTGCATTGTTATTGATGGGAAAGAAAGGAACCAGTTACTCAAAGGATCTGGTTCATGAATTTCATGATAGCTTAACAAGTGATGATATTATCGACGGTATGTTAGAAGTTATTCATGATGATTTTGATATTGATTTCGCACAAGACAGTGATTTGCGTATCGGTTTGAAAATGCACATGCAGTCACTCATGGAGCGCCAGATAAGAAAACATGATGTATCAAATGTATATCTGCAGGAGATTAAACGTAAATATCCTCTGGTATTTGAAATGGGAATACGTGTTGCACGGTATCTGGAAGAACAATTAAATGAGGTGATCGGTGAAAACGAAATAGGTTTTCTATCGCTGCATCTCGGTGCTGCCTTCGAGCGTGCGAACCTGTCGGGAAAATACCGGGTTATTATGATTTATCCACACGATCAGGCATTAAGTAATATGTGCGTCAAAAAAGTAGAAAATCGGTTCGGTGAGCGAATGGCCATTGTGGAATGTCTGAACTTCTTCGAACAGAAAACAATTCTTAATGCGCGGCCTGATTTGATACTGACAACACTCCCCCTGCAGCATGACCTGGATATTGCCACGATTCAAATTTCATTGTTTATCAATTTAGAGGACGAAAGCCGTATTTTCCAGGCGCTGAACCTATTGGATAAGAAGCATTTTCAGAAAGAGTTTGAGGAAGGTATATCCGGTATGATAGAACCACGATTCTTCTATACAGATGTTGATATAGCGACGCATGAGGACGTAATCAATTATATGTGTGATAATTTGCAGGCATCCGGTTATATACCGGAAGGATTCAAGGAATCTGTCTTGAAAAGAGAATCCATGTCCGCAACCTCCTTTGCCTACAGCTTTGCCGTACCGCATAGCTTCAATGTAATGAGCATTAAATCCAACATATCCGTTGCTATTTTGAAGAATCCGATTCCATGGGGGCCTTTTGAAGTAAAGCTGGTCATACTGCTTGCAATCAATGATGCAGACCGCTATATGCTGAAGCTGTTCTTTGACTGGCTGAGCAATGCAGTGAGTGATGCCAATCGGTTTGCGACACTTTTAGAAAGTCATGATTATAATGATTTTATTGCACGTATCGTTGAGTAAGGAGAGATATTATGATTGCGAAAACCACTGGAAATAATAAGAAACCAACAAAGCATTACAGAGAAAAGAAGCTGGGGCTCATCGATCGTTTAAGCATTGCATTATTGAAAAAACAGGATACCCTTGTAAAAGATACAGAGCATTCTCCCGTGTCGAATATCAGAAGATTCTTCGGGTATCTGATTGATTTCATGCTTGCCAATATATTCTGCGTAATTCCCTTGGTCATCATCCAAGCCTCCCTCACCGGCTCAACGAATACTACACAAATACTGGCTGGCATTCCGTTGCATTGGGCATATATTATCACATTCTTTGTATTCTTATTCTATACGTTTTATTATGTGTATATACCATTAAAAATATGGCCGGGACAGACACCCGCAAAGCGTTTATTAAATTATAAAATCGTAATGATGGATAATTCAAAAGCTACAGCCAAAGCTTTATTTATGAGAAATGTCATTGGGATGACCTTCCTTGAGCTTGCGGCCTTCACGACCACCTATGTCGTGCAGCTGATCGTTCTGACTGCCAAAATCGATTATCCCGCTTCCTTTGGCTACATTACCTATTTCATGACATTTTTATCCTTTATCATCACTCTGACAAATTACGACCGCCGTATGCTTCATGATTATCTCGGTAAAACAAAAGTATATATGCTTCAAAAAGAAGAGGTATCCGACTACCATGCTTTATAGCCGCAGCAGCACTGTCGACAGGGATGAGAATCCCTGTTTTTTTCTTGATTTTTCACTCTAAAATCCTTTTCTATTTTTTGTCCTATACTTCGTTATCCTTCTTTTCTCCGCTTTTTTGCCCCTTCTTTGATATCCTGCTTTTCGCTGCTTTTTCAGTTCTTCATACCGATATCTCACTTATCCTTACTTTTTTAGTTCTTCATTCCGATATCATGCTGTTCTCTACAATAGATAACTTTCCTGCAATATATCTATATTTATGGGTTCCATCAACTGCAGAAAAAGTCGATTTCCTATACCTTAGGAAATCATTTTCATGTTGCGAGCAGTAAACTTTTATTATAATTAGATTGTAAAAAGTTTAGTGCGCACGATTAAATTTTTTAAGACAAAAAAGAGGAGGAAATAAAATGTTTAACAAGCTTGAGAAAATACTTATGCCAATGTCTGATGTGCTAAGTAAAAACAGAGTCTTGATTGCCATTCGTGATGGCTTCTTAATAGCCACGCCATTACTGATCGTCGGTTCGATCTTCTTATTGATCGCCAATTTTCCGATACCCGGATGGTCTGAGTTCTGGACAGGAGTATTTGGGGCAGGCTGGGAGGAATGGTTCAAAGCCGTATCCCGTGCAACCTTTAACTGTACCGCTTTACTGACTTGTTTGGGTACTGGCTATGCTATGGCCAGAGAGTTTGGTGGAGATAAGATACAGGGTGCAGCCGTTGCCTTAGTTTCATTTTTCATCCTGCAGCCGGTCATTCACGATGCGGTAAATGATGCGGGAGAAGTGGTTTTAGAAGGTGCATTTGCAGGTTTATCCTTTGATAATATCGGTACGGACGGTATCTTCATGGCTCTGTGCTGCTCTATACTCTGCGTACTTCTGTTTATCTGGGTTTACAAAAAGGGATGGACAATCAAAATGCCAAAGGGTGTGCCACCTGCTGTAGCGGACTCCTTCGCTGCATTGGTACCTAGTGCCATCGTTTTACTGGTATGCTTCCTGATTCGTATTTTCTTTGAATTTACACCATTTGAAACTGCACAGGGATTTGTATTCACCGTACTTCAGACGCCTATGAAAGGACTGGGGGATACTCTGGGGGCAAATGCTATTTACAGCTTCATGTGTACATTCCTCTGGTTCTTCGGTATAAACGGTCCTGCCGTAATGAACTCTGTATACTTCATCGGCAACGTATTAACGGCCGATCAGCTGCTTGCATTTGAAGCAGGAACGCCGAATAATGAATTACCGCATATCTTTACAAATCCGTTCTCAAACTTCTTCACGAACTTTGGCGGCGGCGGAAGTACGCTATCGCTCGTTATCTGTATGCTGCTGTTCTGTAAATCTGAACGTATCAAGGTGTTGGGTAGATTAAGCATTGTTCCAGGTATTTTCGGAATCAATGAACCAATCATTTTCGGTTTGCCTATCGTATTAAACCCGATTATGATCATACCGTTCATCTTTGTACCATTATTTAATTTAGTTACATCCTACTTACTGACAATAGCAGAAATTCTGCCAAAGACAACCGGTGTCAACTTACCGTGGACGACTCCAATCGGATTCTCCGGCTGGTTATCGACAGGAAGCTGGATTGCCGCAGTATGGCAGATTATTCTGCTGGTTATCGGATGCTGTATCTATTTCCCATTCATTAAAGCGCTTGATAAAGGTTATTTGCATGATGAAGAAAATTCAGAGGATACAGAAGAAGAAGATATTTCATTTGATGATTTATCATTGGATGATCTGTAACATACCAGACGCTATTCTTACACAGCTATAGACTGAGCGGGTTTCACATCTGTTGTATTACACCAATAAGATGCGAAGCCTCTTTTTCTTAGCTCCCCCCCTTCCAATCCCAATAGATATATTTTATGAAAATGTGATAAGTATGAATTACAGCTCTTTCGTTGCGACTAATGCAATACGCTGCGCTGTAAGCCGAAAATTTCAAGCCTGTTATGACCCCTGTTATCGTGCACTGCTTCCTCTTTTTCGCATGAAAAAAGCTGTGATTAAGTATTGGTCATACATATATTTCCTAACAGCTAGGAAATATAATTGGTTATATTGCACATGAAAAGGATTTATAATGAATTGGTAATGGAGGATGATGTATGAAACGACTCTATTTGTTCTGTGACCAGGGAATGTCTACAAGTTTACTGGCAAGCCGTATGCAGGACTGTGCGGATAAACACATGCTTCCAATCGAAGTTAATGCATTCTCTTATAAAAAGATGCAAGGCATCGTTGAAGAAAAACATCCGGATATCATCCTGCTGGGTCCACAGGTAAAATATCTTTTTGATGAGACGAAGAAACGCTTTGATGAGCGAATCCCTGTCATGCTGATTTCACAGGAGGATTATGGGATGATGGATGGTGAAAAAGTATTAAAGAAAGCATTGCTTCTGCTGCAGAAAAGAAAGCGAGGAGAATTATAAAATGAAAGTATTGATGGTATTTGATCAAACGCAGGCAGGACTCGGCGGAAAAGAAAGTCCTGATTTGGCAATGGGTGGAAAACCGATGGCAATAGGTTCATGTCATATGTTTGAAAAGACTTTAACGGATATGGGAGGAAGCATCTGTGCAACACTGTATTGCGGTGATGGAACCTTTGCGCAGGATCCGGATACCAACGGAAAAAGATTTGCTGCTATGAGCAAGAAGCTCAATCCCGATGTGGTAATCTGCGGTCCGTGCTTTAATTACGGAAACTATGGAAAAATGGCCGCAAAAACAGCACAGACAATCAATGAACTGACAGACATACCGGCGTTTGCTATCATGTCTGAGGAATGCGGTACAGCTATTGATGAATTTAAAAATCATGTGACCATTCTTAAAATGCCGAAAAAGGGTGGTACGGGATTACCGCAAAGTCTGGCAATGATGTGTGAGTTTGCCCTGAAGCTTGCGAAAAAAGAAGATGTCAGTGATATGATTAAGGAATATGCATATCATTAAAGGCCTTATTGATTACATGGAAAGCAGCTGTTTTGCTGCTTTTCTTTTTTCCTAATACATAGGAAGCATTCTTCAAATACATTATTTTTAAAAGGCTTATAATGAATTTAGAAAGAGAAAGAGGTGTATTTATGTTGACGAATGAAACGATTGCTTTAATGGAGGAGTTAACACAGGCTGTTGGTATCTCCGGAGATGAAAGGAATATCTCAAAAATTATGAAAACGCATATGGAGCCCTATGCTGATGAAATTATATACGATAATCTGGGTTCTATCTTCGCCGTAAAGAAAAGCGGAAAACCGAATGCATTAAGAGTGATGATCTGCGGTCATATGGATGAGGTAGGCTTTATGATTACAAGTATTAAGAAGAACGGCCTTGCCGAATTTATATGTATCGGCGGGATGGATGCACAAAGTCTGCATGCACAGCGGGTGCGTTTAAAGACAGCCAGCGGTAGAGAGTACATCGGTACCATTGTATGTGATAAGGATGAAATAGCAGCCTGCGACACAAAGCATATGCGGATAGATTTTGGTGCGGAAAATGCCGAAATGGCTGCTGATTGGGGCGTTAAGGTTGGAGACAGCGCCGTTCTTGACGGCGGTTTTGCCATGCTTGGTGACGGTCATCGCATCCTTTCCAAGGCATGGGATAATCGCTATGGCTGTATTATGGCTATCGAGCTGCTGCAGGCACTGAAGGAAACAAAGCTTGATGTGGATTTGTATATCGGAGCAACCGTACAGGAAGAAGTAGGTATACGGGGTGGAACGACAGCGACAGGACTGATTCATCCGGATATGGGAATCGTATTGGACTGCAGTCCAGCAAACGACATCACCAAAGACGAGCAGGCAGTCGGTCTGCTTGGAAAAGGAATCCTGATTCGTTATTATGATAAAGGCATGATGCCGAATCGCCTATTGCTGGATACCCTTGTACAGACCTGTAAGGATCAGCAGCTGCCCTATCAGTATTACTATAATATGGCACAGACAGACGCAGCCTGGATACACAAATTATTTTCAGGCTGTCCAACCTTAAGCGCCTGCATCTGCGCACGCAATGTCCATACGGGAAACAGCATGATTGATATACGTGATTACGATTGTGCGAAGAGTGCGCTGCTTGCCATCATCACATCGCTTGATGAAAACAAAATTAACGCTTATAAAGCGGAGAATCGCTAAGGTGTGCATATGAAAGAGGCATATGGAAGAATAAATCTGGAAATGATCAGAGAGCTGAGTGAAGCTCATGGAATTTCAGGATGCGAAAAGGAAGTTAGCCGTATCATGAAAAAGTGGTTAACCCCTGTCTGCGACGAAATCACATACGATAACCTTGGCTCCATAGCAGGTCTGCAGAAAGGAAGTGCTGATGGTCCAAAGGTGATGATCTGCGGACATATGGATGAGGTTGGCTTCATGGTGCGTGAAATTGATGAACAAGGTTATATCCGCATGCTGCCCGTAGGCGGCTGGTGGGGACATGTTCTACCATCTCAGACATTATATGTAACCACAAAGGAAGGCCGACGATATCACGGCGTCGTCGGTTCCTGCGCTCCGCACGGACTGCCCCCTGAGGTAAAAGAAAAGGTTATAAAGCCCCTTGATTTATTTCTTGACATGGGAGTGGATAACCGTGAGGAGATATTGGAATTAGGAATTCAAATAGGAGATATGATCACCCCGGATACAAAGTTTGAAGTTATGAACAATCCTAATTATCTGATGGGGAAAGCATGGGATGATCGTTTATGTGCAGCTCTTGCTGTCGATGTGTTATACCGCATACAGAAGGACGCGCATGAGGCAAACGTCTATGCCGTGGGAACTGTGCAGGAGGAAGTCGGATTACGGGGGGCCCGTACAGCAGCGAACCTTCTGCATCCGGATGTAGCGATTGCACTGGATGTCACAACAGCATTGGACACACCGATGGATAAGGGAGATGTCAAGCTTGGCAACGGTGTGGTGCTGTCTATAATGGATGCCGGTATTATTGCCCATAAGGCATTGTTACGGGAAATGGAAGAAATTTGCAGGGATTTAGGACTCAGCATCAACTACGATATGATGACTGCCGGAGGAACCGATGCCGACAATATTCACAAAGCATATGATGGTATCATAACCATGACATTGAGTATTCCAACACGCTATATGCATTCCCATCACCTGATCATACACCGCAGAGATTATGTGCAGACGGTAGAGGCGATTGCAGAATTTTGCCGCCGTTTATCCTGGGATAAAGTAAGTGCAATGAGAACCGCAATACAGTAAAGGTGTCGAAAGACACCTTTTTTCATGAAACTGCGAACCATACCTACCTCTTCCTATGGCTGCGTTTATCCTATGCGCTGTGAGCCTTATAACATTGAAATCCATAAATCCTTAAGCATGACAGGCAGATTACGTAATATCCGTTCATCCTGAAAATTATTTGAAGTAATTGTGCAATGTACTTTAAGTCAGACAATAAGAAACAAAAAAAGGATTTAAATTTTAATGTGGAATAGGATATCCAGCCCTGTCCGTTCATCCTTAACACATGTAAAAAATAACGCTCAATGTTCTTTTCGTCTGTTATGCAGAATAGAAAAAAAAGCATACTCTTATTGTGGCGTTCTTATCCGAAAAAGAGTAACGCAAATAGTTCATAACAAAAAACACAGGATCAGCTTCATTATTGCGCATGATCTTGTGCTTTTATTATCTATAATCAAATAGTCAAATATGAGGAAGAATCAATCGTGGAATAGCCCAGAGAACTCTTTAATCTGTAGCAGATTTATGTGGGTATTGCTTTTTACCATCTGAAGGGTTCACGCAAAATATGCCTCGATATACCCTATTACTTCTCTCTTCCATGCTCGCCTCCACTCCTTAGATTCCCCCAGAATAAGCCCCGTTATGCCCTGTTACAGCATATCCTCTAAGTCGTAATCATCATAAGGCCACATCGGGCGATAAATCTGCTTGAATTTTAATAATTCACTTCTCTGATATGTCGGCCCCTGAGTAAGCGCCATCATACACAAGTCGCCATATGCGGCAAACTCGGCAGAGATATATCCCTGTTTTACCACAACGACATCATATTCCTTTAACACGATTCCACAGCGGGTATACTGCTCCGGCTCATAAAACTGAATCGCATCATTCAGAATAACAACGCTTACCGGTGCATGATCTAATCGGACCGTTATCGCAGTCCCCATATCTTTTTTATGCTCGTACCCTTCATCAGGTATACCTTTCGCGATTATAGTTCCTTCAATCGGTACGCTTTTACATAATTCATCATAATTCATGCCAATGCACAGACTGACATGCTCGCCTACATGTCGGGGATACAGTTTTTTAAAAGCGTTGTGATCAACAATTCCGCTTACCAGATACTGTTTATGGTTGGTATCATGCAATGCGAGAATCTGTCGTAGCATATAGGTATTAAAGCCATCCCCTCCGGAGCCTACATTATCTCCTGAATCTGTAATAAATACGGTTCCTCCAGTATGAGCAACTGCTTTTTTTAAAACCTCCTGCGGTTCACCGGTATTGCCGTGATAATGAAATTCATGACGTCGTGAATATGCAAACGCACGAATATGATCTGCCACTTCCTCGGCATAGGCTCGATACTTACCGCTCTGCGGTACAACGACAACAGAGCATCCCAGCTTGTCACCATCATGGCGCAGATAGCCGATATGAAAAGAAGCACTCATAATGCGTTCATCCTTTTCTGCTTCATCACACAGCCGGTTGATGGATACCATCGGCTCATCGAGTGATACACTCTTTTCCCCGCCGATTATGATAGGAACCTTTCGGTATACCGGTCTTATGTTCCTTCTGTTCTTTAACAGCTCAACAAATTTTTCTGCGACAAACTGAAATGTCTCCTCTGCATCCGTATGCGGAGAATGACGGTAGCAGCGCAGGATATTCACCTTGCTTACAAGCTCTTCGGACAGATTTCCATGGGGGTCCATTACAAGGGCAATCGGCATATACGGCCCGGTTATTTCACGTATTTCTTTCAGGAATGCGTGCTCAGCCGAGCCTCCTGCCAAGCCGATCACTTTACTGGCGCCATGTAAAAACAGAAAGATTCCATCAATTTCATGGACATGTGATTTCACCTCTGCCATCATACGCGAACGGATAAATTCAAAAGCATCATATGTGACAGGGCCATGCGGGTGCCCGCGGGCAATGATTGCCGGAATCAGTTCTATACCGGCATCCTCAAAAACCTTACGGCAGGAAACATGCTGAACGGCCTCTTCACCAAACTTAAAAACAAATTTATCAAAGGTCATCAAACTGCGTGAATGCTCATTCGATTCTGAGCTGAAATAAGCAAATAATACTTTCATAAAACGTTTCTCCTTTACTTTTATCTTTATATAAATTCATAAAATGTGTTGAAAGAGCAGGCATTTGGTTTTTCTACTTATCAATCTCTACATAAACTCATAAAACGATTTTTATTGGAAAAGCAGACATCCGGACGCCTTCGTCCTGCAGCCTCTGCTGTCAGAAAAACGGTTATCCCAATACCTCCCTTGCGGCAGTATACAACAGCTTCTGTTTGGACGCCGTTTCTATCTGACTGCTGGCAGCTGACAGACTGATACAATCATGCGGTTAGCCCTGATTCTGTGCTGTCTCTTTCGCTAATATCAGAAATTCATCCATTTGCCTTGTGATGGATTCAAGTGAGGCTTCCCAGAAAGCGGCATCCTCCAAATCTATACCGGCAATGGCCGCTGTTTCTTCTACCGTATGCGTAGTTGATGCCTTCAGCAAGGCGCGATATTTCGGAAGGAACGCCTCCCCTTCTTTTTCATACATCGCATACAGGCCTCTTGAAAATAAGGCGCCGAAGGTATATGGAAAATTATAAAAAGCAATATCTGGGATATAATAGTGTACTTTTGTAATCCAGCGATACGGATGGAGCCAATTCGGGTCCAACCCGTCCTTAAAACATTTCTTTTCCGCCTCCAGCATCAGCTGCATCAAGTCGGAAGCAAACATAAACCTTTCCTCACACTGTTCAAATACGGATTTTTCAAATGTGTAGCGGGTTGTGATATCACAGATATTCTGACAGAGCGCAGACAGCTGCGTATCAATTAAGAACAATTTATTTTCACGGTCTGCATCATTGATTAAAGCACGATACATGATATTCTCATTGAATGTAGATGCCGTTTCTGCCAGCGGCATACAATATTCTCTATTTAGAGGCCGCTCATTTTCAACCAGCATTCCATGATAGGCATGCCCTAGCTCATGTGCCACCGTGATAACGTCACTCAGGGTATTTCCATAATTGGTAATGATTCTGCTCTGTTTGATCCATGCCAGATTTTCACAGAATGCCCCGCTCTGTTTTCCCGTATGGCTTGGATAATCAATCCAATGCTCATCTATTGCCTGCTTTGTCATATCATATAAATCAGTGGAGAAATTTCTGAAATGCTGTTGTATATACGCTTCACAGTCTTCGATTGTAAAGGACATATCGCACGTACCGAGGGACGCGTAAATTTCATACCACGGAAGTCCGTTATCATATCCCAACAGCTTTGCTTTTGTACGCAGATACTCATGAAACCTAGGCAGATACTTATCAACAGCGGCATACATCGTGTTCAATGTTTCTTTCTTCATGAAGGAATCCTGCAGCATTTTATCCAGGGGATCCTCATACCCCCGCATACGTGCTTCCATCAGCTGTTGACGCTTGATGTTATTGATGGAAAAGGCAAGCGGCTCTTTGATGGATTCATAGGCCTTCATTTCACACAGAAAGGCTTCCTTTCGCGCGTCTCTGCTAGTTGAATGACATAAATTTTTCACTTGTGTCAGAGTCATCGTTTGCCCCAGACACTCCACGGAGACATTTGCCGTCAAATGATAATACATATCACTAAATGCTGCTGTACTTGTCTGCGAAAGCTTCGCCAGCATCGCTTCTTCCTCTTTGCAAAGAGAATGAGAGGCCTTATCTTTTAATGTATACAGCAGAAAGGAATACTCCTTCAGCATTTCGTCCTGCTGTATGCAGGAGTCCATATGCTTTATATGTGCCAGATAATCCTTTAACTGCGAACGATAGACGGAATAAGAGGATATTCTCGAATTGATGATATTCAAATATCGCAGAGTCTGTTTATCATTGGTATCCACGGATTGGCGTAAAATCGTGTACATGTGCAGACGGCCGGATAAATCATATTCCTTTTCCAAAAGCCGAAGGACTTCCTTCACCGCACAGCATTCCTCCAGTGTGTTCATTTCTTCCGTCAGTGCAGAAAGCTCGTCGTGTAAATCATGATACTGTTTCAAATCATTTTGAAAAGCGGGGTCATCGTAGCCTTTATATAAAGCATCCAGCGACCATTCATATCTGTTCATTTTTAAAACCTTCTTTCCTGTACTCATTATAAGGCACTGAAATGCAAAGAGACGGTAGAACGTTTTCCTAACATCCTAGGAAGTACTATCACTCCTTCATAATCAATTTCCTAATGATTAGGAAACTGTGTTAAAAGTATTTTTTTCAATGGCTAGTATAATAAAAGTGCGTGATCAAGATCACTTAAGAGGAGGGTATGAGTAATGGAAGGTTTGGAAAAGCAATGCTTTCAAATTATCTCTGCTGTAGGAATGGCTCGCTCCAGCTATATAGAAGCAATACAGGAGGCTAAAAAAGCGAATTTTGAAAGGGCCAGAGAAATGATTGAAGAGGGAGATAAAAGTTTCCTTCAGGGACATGAAGCTCATGCGAAAATGATTCAGCAGGAAGCAGGCGGCGAAAAAGTAGAAACCGGTTTGCTTCTGATCCATGCGGAAGATCAGCTGATGAGTGCGGAAAGCTTTAAAATCATTGCTGACGAAATGATTCAGAATTATGAAAGAATCATAGCGCTTGAAAGCAAGATTAAATAGAGCAGAAAGGAGAACGATATGAAGAAAATTTATCTATTTTGCAGTGCAGGTATGTCTACGAGTATGCTGGCTCAGGAGATGCAGAATGTGGCAGATGCTCACGGCCTTCCCTTAGAAGTAAAGGCATATTCTCATTCTAAAATCGGTGACATTGTCGAACAGCTGCACCCTGATTGTATTTTGCTTGGACCTCAGGTAAAATATCTGTACGAAGAAACAAACAGACGATTCAAAGAAACGGCTCCGGTAGCGGTGATTGATGCTTCCGATTATGGTATGATGAACGGAGAAAGAGTTCTAAAAACAGCAATCAAACTGATTAAATCATTTAAGAAATAAGATAACCCCAAAAGCTGGGCTCTAACTCACTTTCAGATGTTTCTGTTTATAGCTATTCGGCACAAGATTACAATGTAATTTTGTGCCTTTTTATTTGCGATATCGCTTTGCCAGTTGGATATGTAAGAACGAAAAGATGGAAACAGTTTTTCTTTTTCTAATGCTCGTTTTTAGAAAACCGTATATGCGGTAGTCTAGTAGCTTGCGTTATACCGGAAGTATTTTAAAGAAGAGAGTATTTTATACTCAAATTGCTTGACGGATATTGCGCCCGTTTTCTTTTTGAGACTGAGGTGCTGAAGGAATCGCCACTTATTTTATTCCTAGCATTAGGAAACCGTATACGCGATAACCTATGCTGTTTGCATTATAATAAAAGTATTATAAGGAGGGCATTTTATGCACAAATTAGGTATCAGCGTATATCCGGAGCATTCAACACCTGAAAAAGATCAGGCATATATGGAAACAGCTGCCGGATATGGATTTACAAGAATTTTTACATGCTTGTTATCGGTACAAAAAGCAAAGGAAGAAATAATTACGGAGTTTACTGATTTCATGAATCGCGCTCATGCACTCGGCTATGAAATAGCCGTCGATACCAATCCGGATGTTTTCAAACACCTGGGAGCCACACCTTTGGATTTAAAGGTATTTCATGACATGCATGTGGATATCATTCGTCTGGACGGTCACTTTGATGATTTTCTTGATCGGGCAATCACCCATAACGAATACGGCATTAAAATTGAATTTAACGGAAGTATGGATTCCACAATCGACTATCTGCTGAAGCACGGCGCGGACCCGCATAATGTTACTATCTGCCATAATTTTTATCCGGAACGCTACAGTGGAATCGGCTGGAAGCTGTTTATGAATTTGAATGAGAAATGGAAGGGGCTGGGACTTCATACAGCAGCCTTCGTGACCAGCCGTGAACCGAATACCTTTGGTCCATGGCCAGTATCTGCCGGACTTCCAACCGCAGAGATTCACCGTACTAAGCCGATTGATGTGCAGCTGCGCCGTATGCTGGCCTGTGAGCTGATTGATGATATATTGATTGGAAATGCATATGCCAGTGAAGCGGAGTTAAAAGCGATGGCCGCTGTTGATCTATCAAAAACGACAATCCGCATTGAACTGGAAAAGGATATCTGTGCGGCGGAAAAGAAAGCACTGTTTGACTATCCGCATACCGGGCGGCAGGATGCCAGCGACTACTATATCCGCAGCTCTCTTCCGCGTTTCTTTTTCAAAGAAGAAGCAATACCGGAACGGATGAGTGAACAGAGAATGTTCCATCGCGGAGATGTCGTAGTTGTAAATGACAATCTAAAGCATTATCGCGGTGAAATTGAAATTCTGTTAACAGATATAGAAAATGACAGTGAGCGTAATCTCGTTGGTCATATTGCAAATGATGATATGATGATTCTTGATGAAATGGAAAAGCATCCGGAGCATATTTTTGGCTTTATCGAATAAAAAACTCATCCGTCCTTCGTTCCCACTCTGTGTAGTACGGAGGATGAAGCTGCTGGGCAATTACAAGGAACGGTATGCGTAATTCATCAAGGCTATGCGGATATGATCAGCTTTCAACAAGAAATCCTCTCAGATTCATGAGATTTCCGAAAGCATCGTACAGAAATATCTCTGCTTACACACAAAATGCAAGCAGATTCATATACTGCACCTACTGTTTTTTTGAACCGTCCCTTGCCTGATATCCCTTTTGGTGTATACACATACTTCCTAGGCTTTAGGAAATGATCTTAGAAACGATATGCTGAAATGGTATTATAATGAAGGAGAATATGATAGCTGATGAATGCGAAAGGAGAGAATGAATATGTGGGGTATTATAGCAACCTGGAGAATGGCAGCGGAAGGAATCGAAAAAGCTGCCCGAATATTGGAAAATGATGGTATCAGCGGTGATGCTATCGAGACGGCAATTAAAGAGGTAGAGGATTTTCCATACTATAAATCGGTGGGCTACGGCGGTCTGCCGAATGAGGAAATGGAAGTGGAACTGGATGCGGCCTATATGGATGGAACAACCTTTGATATCGGAGCAGTTGCCGCGATTAAGGATTTTGCGAATCCTATCAGTATTGCCCGCCGGTTAAGCAAGGAAAACGTAAACAATCTGCTGGTCGGTGAGGGTGCGGAAAAATTTGCGCACAAAGAGGGCTTTGAACGTAAAAATATGTTGAGCGACCGTGCGAAGATTCATTATAAAAATCGTGTTAAGGATGTGCAGGAGTTGGAAATCAAGCCATACAGCGGACATGACACGGTAGGTATGGTCTGTCTTGACAGTCACGGCGATATGACGGCAGCCACCTCAACCTCCGGCTTATTTATGAAGAAAAAAGGCAGAGTCGGCGATTCCCCGATTTCAGGATCCGGCTTTTATGTGGACAGTAGGACCGGCGGTGCCAGTGCTACAGGACTCGGTGAGGATTTAATGAAGGGGTGTATCTCTTATGAAATCGTTCGATTGATGAAGGAGGGAAAGCACCCGCAGGAGGCTTGTGATATCGCTGTTTCACAGCTCGACCAGGAGCTTACAAAACGGCGTGGCAAGGCGGGCGATATATCGCTCGTCGCTATGAACAGCAAAGGAGAATGGGGCGTTGCCACAAACATCGAGGGATTTTCATTTGCGGTCGCAACGCAGACACAAAAGCCGATTGTATATGTGACAAAAAGAGAACACGGAAAATGCGTACATGAAGAAGCCAGCAGTGAATGGCTGGAGAATTATATGAGTACCCGCATGGCACCATTGATTGAGAAATAGCATGGAAGATAAAATACTGGCGGAGATTGACAAAATCTCAGAGGAAATGATACAGGGAATTTTAGAGGTCGTACGAATAGATAGCGTCAAGAGTGAGCCGCAAAAGAACGCTCCCTTTGGAAAAGGCGTAAAAAAAGCACTTGATAAAGCCCTGGAACTAGCAGAAGAACTCGGCTTCGAAACTGTAAATGTGGATAATTACGTAGGATATGCCAAATATGGAGAAAGTGAGGACTATATCGGTGTCATGGGACATTTGGATGTCGTTGAAACAGGCGAAGGCTGGACACATCCTCCCTTCAGCGGTTACACGGATGAAAACGGGCGTATCTTTTCCCGCGGTATCCTTGATAATAAGGGACCTGTCTTGAGTTGTTTATATGCTCTCTATGCCTTGAAACGATTGCATATACCATTGTCCAGACAGGTACGCATCATGTTTGGTACGGATGAAGAAAGTGGTTTTGAGGATTTGACATATTATCTTTCAAAAGAAAAACCGCCTGTTATGGGATGGACACCGGATTGTAAATACCCTGTTGTATATGGAGAAAGAGGTCGTGCAAATCTGCAGATTCGTGCTGATCAAGCGCATCTGCGGCAATTCTTTTCATTCGTTACCACGTATTTTCTGGAAAGTGCAGCAAGCGGTAATCGTTTAGGCATTGATTATCACGATGATGAATATGGAGAAATGCAAATGCGCGGGTATGCGCTGCGTACAGAGCAGGAGGATGTCGTATTTCAATTTACTCTCAGTTATCCTGCCTGCTGCAGCATTCAAGACATACAGAAACAAATACGTACCAAGCTTGATTCCTGCTGTACACTGCAGCTGCTTCACAATTATGATCCTGTCCGATTTGAAAAGGACTGTTTCATGGTCAGAGCGTTACAAAGTGCATATGAGCAGGTAAGCGGTCTGGATGGAACACCGGTAACAACAACAGGCGGAACCTATGCAAAGGCGATGCCGAATATCGTCCCATTCGGACCAAGCTTCCCGGGTCAAAAGGGAATCGGACACCAGCCTGATGAATGGATGGATATCAAGGATATTATCATGAATGCAAAAATATATGCATTAAGCTTGTATAAGCTGGCAAAATAAGGCGGCATGCCTTAGAGTCAAAATCAGCTACAGGAGGATACCTATATGAATACTCAAATTGAAATCTGCTGCGGTAGTTACTATGATGCCCGACAGGCAGAAGCCGGAGGTGCAAAGCGCATTGAATTAAACAGTGCATTGCATATGGGCGGCTTAACACCGAGTGTGGCAACACTGCGCTTAATAAAGGAACATACGAAGCTAAGCGTCATGACAATGATACGTCCCCGCGGTGCTGGATTTCATTATCTTTCACAGGATTATGACGTTATGGTAGAGGAAACAAGAGATATGATCAAGAACGGTGCCGATGGAATCGTATTCGGCTGCCTAGACGCATACGGGAATATTGATACAGAGCAGAGTGGGCATATTACTGCACTGGCAAAAGTGAACCATAAGCAAGTGGTATTCCATCGCGCTTTCGACTATGTGAAAGATCCATTCAAAGCAATAGAAACCCTGATCAATATGGGAGTAGACCGCGTGCTTACGAGCGGTACTTACCCCACGGCATTTGAGGGAAAGGAAATCATACGGCAATTACAGGAGCGTTATGGCGATCGAATCGAAATACTCGCCGGATGCGGTATAGATGCCATGAATGCAAAGGAGCTCATAGCCTATACAGGAGTAAAACAGATTCACTCCTCCTGCAAAGACTGGCTGCGGGATGAAACAACATGTGGCGAGCGTGTTACTTACAGCTATGGACCGCAGGGTCATAAAAGCGATTATGAGGTTGTAAACAGTAAAAAAGTCGAGCATTTAATCTGGAGCGTTCGATAGCCATCCGCTGAATAACGGAAAATCAGTTTTCCTTGTTTTATAGCTTCATAAAGAAAAGAAGTTCCTCATTCTATTGTTTATAGATGCGGAGCTTCCTTTTTACGTATCCGATGTTCACTCTATATATCTGAAATAAAGGATATCTGACGTATTATGAGGATAAAGCCATTCTCTGAAATACGTAGATTTTAACTGACACAGCGCTCTTTATCACCTTTACAGCTGCTTCCTCTGTTTGCTGATGAAAGAAAATCGTTAACAGTTTTCAATCACAGCTACAATACCTCTTTCCTTCTATGCTGTAGGAATACCTGATAGCTGTATCCGCTTTATTCCATCCTGCTCAGCTTACAGTATTCTTTAACCCCTGCTTCCAGTACCTCTTCATCGAAGTCAAAATTGTGAGCATGCAGGGCAATCCCGGTACCTGTTCCAAGAAAGAAAAACACACCCGGCACCCTTCGCTGATAATGGGCAAAATCTTCGGAAATCATTTCAGGCTTCTCCAGCAGCACGATATTCGGATCCAGCTTCAGCACCTGATCCACAAGGGCAGCGTCATTCATGACTGCAGGATAGCCGGTATTGATATCAAAGGAGAACACTGCCCCCTGTTCTTCATACGGCTTCGCCAGCTCCAGCATACGCTTTTTCATATACTGATAGGTTTCATCCTGAAAGGCACGAAGGGTTCCTTCCATACGGGCAGCATTCGAAACAACATTGCGAACCGTACCGCTCTTCAGTAAACCAAAGCGCAGTAAACGATAGGTTTCCGCTGACAGCTCCTCCTGTTCCATCGTATATACATCCAGCAGATAGCGCGCTGCAATCTCCATCGCATCAATGCCTTCCTGATACTTTGCCGCATGTGCGCTTTTTCCGGTAATATCGATATTCACCTCACTGGAGCGTGCCATAAATTCGTTTCTGCGTGTGGCAATCACACCCTTGCCCAGCATTGGCCATACATGAAAACCGAAAATCCGTTTGATATGATACTGTTCAAAGATACCGCTTTTGCACATCGGCTCCGCTCCGCCCGGTGTTTCCTCTCCCGGCTGAAAAATCAATACCACATTGTGCGGAAGCTCTTTATAATACGCAGACAGCTGGTGTGCGAACTCCAGCAGCATTGCCATGTGACCGTCATGTCCGCAGGCGTGCATGCACCCTGTGTGTCTGGAAGCAAACGCTCTGCCGGTAGCTTCTGTTACCGGTAATGCATCCATATCACTGCGAAAGGCGATGCTTTCCTTTTTTCCTGCGTCAAAAAAAGCCACAACACTGCTTGGAATCGGTGAGCTTAAAGTACAGGGAAGATCCCTGAGCGCCTCTTGCAGATAGCGTTGTGTTTTCGGCAGCTCCAGCTCCAGCTCCGGTATCTGATGCAGGTCCCTGCGATATTTCTGTATTCTCTCTAACATATCCTTCATCCTCCCTGCTCTATGTTATGTTTATTATATAGGAAACCATCCCTCATGTAAATATTTTCATTTTATGAAATTTATACATTTAATTTTCATAAAACGGTTGTAATTTACCTTGAATAGTGATATGATACAGAAAAATAGATAGAGGCGCGGGAGCGACTACATCAGCTGGAGTCGGCAGACACCTGACAGCTGGTTTCAGCAATTCCGCCGAACTGCAGCCTTAGGCATAGGGTTGTGGTGGGCTTATGGAGAAGATCCATAAGACTGTCTACCATCAGTAGATGTGCTATCATTATTGTCATAAGGTGAACTACAATGTCAGTAAGGGTACGCGTCCCCTGCTGGCATTTTTTAATGAGGTGATGGAAATGAGTAAAAAAGTGTTGGAAATATCCGGAGTTTCCGTAGAACAGCTGGCGAATGCCTGCGGTACTCCGCTATATGTGTATGATGAGAACAAAATCACACAGAAAATGAGCCAGTTTCACGAGCTGTTTCAAAGTGAGAATTTTGATACCGAGGTTCTGTATGCATCCAAGGCGTTCTCCTGTAAGGCAATCGTTCAGATGGCGGCAATCCACGGTCTGTGTCTGGATGTTGTCAGCGGCGGTGAGTTATATACCGCCATGCAGTCCGGCTTCCCAATGGAAAAGATCTACTTTCACGGCAATAATAAAACATGGGATGAGCTGATTATGGCACTGGAAGCTGGCGTCGGGTGCATCGTTGTCGATAATGCCATGGAATGCGAGCTGCTGGTAAAAGCGGCACAGCGTGTCGGCACCACCGTTCGTACACTGATTCGCGTGAATCCGGGCGTTGAGGCACATACCCATAAATATATTGTAACGGCACATCTGGACAGCAAGTTCGGTATCTCCATCAGTCGTATGGAGGATATCCGCGATATGATTCAGACACTGACGAGTATTCCCAATATTGCCTTTGAAGGCTTCCACTCCCATATCGGATCTCAGATTTTTGATAAGGATGCCTATGTGGCGGAAATTCAGACACTGATGAAATTCGTGGACGATATGCAAAAGGCATACGGCATCACCACGAAAGCATTAAATCTGGGAGGCGGCTTTGCGGCTTACTATACGAGTGAGGATCACCCGATTCCGCTTCAGGAAGTGTGCCAGACAATTCTGGATACCTGCAAATGGGAGCGTGACCGTTATCAGCTGCCGTTGGAAAAACTGATGATTGAACCGGGACGAAGCATTGTTGCGGAGGCAGGCTCCACCTTGTACCGCATCGGGTATCAGAAGCAGACGGAAAACAAAAAGTATATTTTTGTGGATGGCGGTATGTCGGACAATATCCGTCCGGCATTGTATCAGGCAGCCTATGCATGTGATATTGCGAACCGTATGGACGAGGAAAAAAGTGAAACGGTGACCGTTGCCGGAAAATGCTGTGAGTCCGGAGATATTCTGGTGGAAAACGTCCGGCTGCCGCGCGCACAGACAAACGATCTGTTAATCTTGTATACAACCGGTGCCTACGGCTACAGTATGGCAAGCAATTACAACCGTCTGGGCAGACCTGCTGTTGTGTTTGTAAAGGATGGTAAGGTGCGCTTTGTGGTAAAACGTGAAACATATGAGGATATGTGCAAGCTGGAATGTGATGAGGAAATCAAGGTATGAATGTTGTAGAGAAGTATGGAGGAACAAGCGTCGGTACGATTGCACAGATTAAAGCAGTCGCAGCACATGCGGCGAAGCTGAAGGCACAGGGGGATCAGGTGGTCATTGTGGCAAGTGCCATGGGAAAGACAACCAACAAGCTGATTGCCATGGCAAAGGAAATTGGTGAACATGTCAATGAGCGGGAGCTGGATTCCCTGCTTTCCACCGGTGAGCAGAGAACCATCACCCTGCTTGCAATGGCCATTGATGCGCTGGGCGTACCGGCGGTATCCCTGACCGGATACCAGTGCGGTTTCATAACAAGCGATCACCATTCCCATGCCCGCATCATGGATATTGACATTACGCGGCTGAAGCAGCATCTGGAGGATGACAAGGTTGTCGTGGTTGCGGGCTTTCAGGGAGCGAACGAGGTCGGTGACATCACGACACTGGGGCGCGGAGGAAGCGATACCACCGCCGTTGCACTTGCGGCCAAGCTGGGCTGGGAGTGCCATATCTTTACCGATGTCAACGGCGTGTATACCATTGACCCCAGAATGTACCCGCATGCGAAACGTTTGCACGAAATCACATATAATGAAATGATGCAGATGGCGTGTCTCGGTGCCGGGGTACTGGAAACAAGAAGCGTCGAGCTTGCCAGCAAGTACGGTGTCCGTCTGTATCTGGGAAGGGCACTGGAAGAGAATTTAGACAAAGGAACGTATATTATGGAAAAAACGAAGCATCTCGAAGATATGCCGATTACAGGAATCAGCATCAAGGAAGATTATGCAATTATGAGGGTAAACGATCTGCCCAATGACGGAAAATTTCTGAACTCGCTGTTTGCGATGATATCACAGCTGGATATCAATCTGGATACCATATCCCAGCAGCTAACCCATGACGGCAAGGTCAATTTTGCCTTTTACTGTAATAAACAGCAGTCGGATGTGATACTGAAAAATATTGATAAGCTGCATTCCCGCTACCCGATCTCCCGTCTGCTTGGGTTTGTGAAGCTGTCGATTGTCGGCGTCGGTATCTCCACACACAGTGGTATTGCCGCAAAGGTTCTGACGACACTCAGCGATCACAATATCCGCTATTACCAGATCACCTCCAGTGAGATTTCCATCTCCCTGACGATCGAGGAAAAGGATAAGCTGAAGGCAGTTGAGGTGCTTGGAAAGGCCTTTGACCTATGATTCCGGTAACCAAATATCACGGCTGTGGAAATGATTTTATCATTACCGACTGGGAGCTGTTAAAGCATAAGAATATTGAAGATTTTGTCAAACATGTCTGTGACCGGCATACGGGAATCGGTGCAGACGGCTGCATTCTGGTGAAGCAGAAGCCGCTGGAGATGGTATTCTACAATGCGGACGGCTCCCGCGCACCAATGTGCGGAAACGGAATTCGCTGCTTTGCGAAATACTGTTATGATGAGGGAATTGAAACCGCAGAGGAATATGATGTGGAAACACTGGCGGGGGTCAAGCATGTGACACGGGTGTCTCTGGATCCGTTTCAGGTCCGTATTGATATGGGGACCTGGGATGACGAACCCAAAAGCATTCAGGTGGACGCGCTGAAGGAGCCTGTCATGGGATATGAGCTGCCTGTCGGTGATAAAAGCGTAACGGTCTACAGCTTCTTTATGTCCACCGTGCATACTGTTGTGTTTGTATCCGATGCCTTTGCCTTTGATTATAATGAGATCGGGCATGCAATCTGTCACCATACCCTGTACAGAGAACAGACAAATGTCAACTTTGTGCAAATCGTGGATGCGCATACCCTGCAGATGGTAACGTATGAGCGGGGTGTCGGTATGACGCTGGCATGTGGAACCGGTGCCTGTGCCGCAGCACGCATCGCCCACGAGAAAAAGGGCTGTGCCGCAAATCTGAAAATTATATTAAAGCGTGGAGAGCTGCATATTGATATCGATGATCAGCAGCACGTCCACATGTTTGGTCCTGCCGAAAGGATCCTGAAAGGAGAAGTTGCATATGTTTAATGTTAAAGGAAGTATTGTCGCTCTGGTAACTCCGTTTCATGAGGATGGAAGTGTGAATTTTGATAAGCTGAAGGAAATTCTGGAATGGCATGTGGAAAACGGAACGGATGGTATTCTGGTTCTGGGTACAACCGGTGAATCCAGCACCATGACGCACGAAGAGGATGATGCGGTCGTGGAATGCACCCTGCAGACAATCAAAGGAAGAATCCCTGTAATTGTCGGCAGCGGCTCCAACTGTACGGAAACTGCCGTCGATAAGAGCAAGAAATATGCCGCTATGGGAGCCGATGCACTGCTTGTGATTTCTCCCTACTACAACAAGGCAAATGCACAGGGGATGATTGCCCATTTTACTGCCGTGGCGGATGCTGTGGACAAACCGATCATTCTCTATAATGTGCCGGGCAGAACCGGATGCAGTATCAGCGAGGAAGCAGTCAAAGTGTTAAGCAAACACCCTAACATCTGCGGTATCAAGGAAGCAAGCGGAAACATCGCGTATGCCGCAGCCATTGCACGGTATCTGAGTGATGATTTCGTTATGTTTAGTGGAAATGATGATATGGTCATTCCCCTGTTATCGCTTGGCGGCAGCGGCGTCATTTCCGTATGGGCAAATATCATGCCGAAGGAAGTACATGAAATGGTGCACAATTACCTGAACGGGAATACAGAGGCGGCGCTAGCGACACAGTTACACTATCTTGATCTGATTCACGCCCTGTTTATCGAGGTCAATCCGATTCCTGTCAAGGAAGCCCTGAACAAGATGGGCAAGGCTGTCGGCGGATACCGTCTTCCGTTGTGTGAAATGGAGGAAACGCACCGCAAGGCACTGTTACATGAAATGAAAGAGGCCGGTCTATGTTAAATGTACTTGTTGCAGGCTATGGGAAAATGGGTAAAATGATTGTGGAAACCATTGAGCAGAGCGACGATATGAAGGTCGTTATGATTGCCGACGGTACCAATCATCCGGATGTATCCACCCTGCAGGAGCATGTGAATATCATCATTGACTTTTCTCATCCGGACAATCTGACCTGGATCAAGCCGTTTGTACTGGAGCATGCATGTGCCTATATCTGCGGCACCACCGGGCATAATGATATTCAGAAGCGCCAGGTGGAAGAGCTGAGCAGTGTGGCACCGGTTGTATTTCAGGCAAATTTCTCTCTTGGAATCGCAGTTTTTCAGGAGGTTCTGCAAATGATTACACCGATGCTGGAGGAAAGCTTTGATATGGAGGTTGTGGAAAAGCACCATAACCAGAAGCAGGACGCGCCAAGCGGTACCGCCAAAATGCTGGTAGCTGCCATGAACAGGGAGCATACATACCGGGAGGTACACGGAAGGAACGGTTTTGTAGGGAAACGACAGAAGGAAATCGGTATACACGCCGTGCGCGGCGGCACAGTTGCAGGGGAGCATGATGTTTACTTTTTCGGAGATGATGAAATCTTCGAAATCAAGCACACTGCCAACAGCCGTAAAATTTTTGTGAATGGGGCATTGCGCGCTGCACGCTTTGCCGTTACACAGAAGCCGGGTATGTATACCATGAAGGATATTCTGTTCGCATAAGGAGGAGCCATGGACGCAAAGGAAATTATCGCATTTATACAAAACGCAGAAAAAAAGACACCGGTAAAGGTGTATCTGAAGGAAAAAAAGCCGGTTGCTTTTCCGGACTGTAAGGTATTCGGGATCGACAGCAGGGTCATATTCGGTGACTGGAAGGTCATTGAGCCAATCCTGAAGGAGAATGCGGAAAGCATTGAGGATATGGTTGTGGAAAACGACTGCCGCAATTCCGCTGTGCCGCTGCTGGATAAAAAATATATCAATGCACGGATCGAGCCAGGGGCAGTCATTCGAGATCAGGTGGAAATCGGTGACAATGCCGTTATCATGATGGGTGCTATTATCAATATCGGCGCTATCATCGGAGAAGGTACCATGATTGATATGGGCGCTGTTCTGGGCGGCAGAGCGACCGTTGGAAAGCATTGTCACATCGGTGCAGGAGCCGTTCTTGCGGGGGTTATCGAACCGGCAAGTGCAACTCCTGTCATTGTGGAGGATGATGTATTGATCGGTGCAAATGCCGTAGTGATCGAGGGAGTGCATATTGGAAAAAATGCCGTGGTTGCGGCAGGTGCTGTGGTCATTGAGGATGTTCCTGCCAACAGTGTGGTCGCAGGATGCCCGGCTCGCGTCATCAAGGAAAAGGATGCAAAAGCCACAGAGAAAACCGAGCTGGTTGACGCATTGCGCAGTTTGTAGAATCTAAATGAGAAAAGCGGATCGAAGCATGACCCGTTTTTTTCAGCTGTTCGTGGCATCCGGTCAATATCCCTTCGTATAGGCAGCACAGCTTAGATACAACAACGCTGATTCTATTTGAATACATGCATCACAAAACTCTATTAAGCATTATCATAAATAAATTACTTGTGAAAACAGTACATCCGATAATACGCTTTGCACAATGAAAGGTCTCAGTGGAATGACTCCCATCAGTGTATCTGCAAGATGCTGTCTGAGCATAGATACCCTGCTGGAACTGTGTTATAATAATCGGGTAATCCGGAGGTATGTTATGAAACGTTCATTATCCTGGCTGGAGCTGTTGTGGTATCTGCCGCTATATATCATCAGTGTATATTACCACCTTAATTCCGTCATGGTTTTAGTCATCGTGGCTGTGGGGTATACCGTATCGCATTATCATAAATATACAAGCAGTGCGGAGTATCGCGAGCACTATAAAAAATCCTTCCTGTTTGTTCATACAAAGGATACCTATGCCACCCTTCAAATCAGCTGTATCTGGGGGATTTTGTTTTCTGTGGTATGCTGTGTCTATTTCTTTCTGCACGATACCACAGCCGGTATCTACAGTCTGATTCCTGCCGTTTTGCCGCTGATCCTGCTTCTGTATATCCGCAAAGCAAACAAAAAAACACACTGATTACTGTGTCAGTATCCAGTGTGTAATATCCTGATGAATGGCTTTCTGTACGTGAGAGTCATTTTCTTTTGTATACAGGCTGTTTTGAAGCAGGGAAAGCAGATTACTGTTCTTGTACAGATCCAGCAATGTAATCGACGATTTTTCCTTTATATAAGAAGTATTTCGCAGCTGCGAATCGTTCATTGCACACAAAATCTGCTTCACATAGGCATCATAGATTCCAAGCTTTTCCACATCCTCTCGCTGTACCAGCGGACGCAGATTATTCTCCAGCAAGGTGTTTATGCCCTCCTGTGAGCGTACCAGCTGTAAAAAGGCAAAGACAGCATTGGGATAGCGTGTCTTCTGACTGGCCGTAAAGCCGTATACATCCAGCATGGGACGAAGGGATGTATCGTCATAGGACGGCATCGCCGTAAACTGGAGATGCATATCTGCATATGCCGTTGAGCTGTCAAAGTTTGTATCGTTCATAATGAGGCCACTCACATAGCGTCCGTCCTCATAAAAGGCTTCATCATCCAGTGTATCATCATGCAGATCCAAAGCCGTATGGAAGCTGCGGTATCGGTGCAGCCGTTCTTTAAATAACGACGATTGTACAACGGTTTTCATCGATACTGCCGCATCCTCCTCATCCTCACGGTCAAAGAAAAACGGTATGGTATAAGCAAGCGTGCGATTCTGATAATATACATCCTTTTTTCCTGCAAGGCTTTTGAAATCATCAAAATCACCCGCTGTCAGTCCCCGCTGCTTCGCGGTATATGTATTATAAACAAAGACCAGTCCTTTTCCGCTCACAGGAAAGAAGCTGTCCTTTATAGCTGTTCGCTCAAGCTGGGCGGGCCAGGGATATTCCAGATGCTGCTTAATACCGGTAAGCGGATAAGCATGGGCTGTTTCATTCCATGCATCCGTATCCTTGCCCCACACCAGATCATGAGTTTGCAGGGATTTATCCTCCTGTGAAAAATGCAGTGCATTGCGATATGCGGGATAGGTCTTATTCCAGAGTGCTTCCAGAGCACAGGACAAGCCCTCATCCGGCAGATAAATATCCAGCTGCGCTCCCTGTTCAATTTCATAGCGGTCCTCCTTCATATGGATATCCGCAGGCTGTGAAGCAGCGCCACTGCAGCCCTGCATCAGCAGCACCGGTATGCACAATAAAAGCTTCTTCATATGCATCCTCCTCGTGATGCAAGTATAAAAATAATACACTGAAAAAAGTGTCGAAATCGCTTTCTTTTCTCAATTAACGATTGACATTTTTCGCCACGTATAGAATACTATACTTATAAGGGGGTTTTCACATGAATTATTTAAAACGCTTATATGAGGAGCTGGAAAAGCAGTGCAGAAGCCATGCAAAGGAAATTTACAATTATGCAATTCCACAGTCCTGGAATCTGTATGGATACCGTCCGGCCAAGAGCATTCGCAGCAGAGAGCTGCTTGTACATCCGTATGAATTTTATCTTTTCACCCTGCGCAATATCCTGAAGGATGCGGATGGAAACTGGAAACAGCCGCAGCTTACGCAAGAGAAACCCTCTGATAAAAGAGACTGGCTAAAGCATGCCAGTGTGTATTCTCTCATGGTTCGCACAGCAACCGCCTGGGATCATGATCGCGACGACCGTCTGGTGAGTGACAATCTTTACCATCTCAACGATAACGGAACCTTTCTGAAAAGCATCCTGCTGCTTCCTCTGTTGAAGCGCATGGGCGTCAACACTCTGCTGCTGCATCAGATTTTTCCGCTTTGCAAAACGCAGAATGCGCATGATTATCCGGTCAAGGAGGCCGTCACAGACTTTCGCAGCATTGATCCGCTGCTGCAGGACAAGCTGGTCAAAAAGCTGGATGCCAAAGAACAATGCGCTGCCTTTCTGGAGGCCTGTCACCTGCTGGGATTCCGTGTGATTCTGGAATACTGTCCCGGCAAGCTGGCAAGAGAGAACAGCTATTATAAGGAACATCCGGAATGGTTTTTCTGGTTTGACAGCGATCAGCAAAACGCTTATCACCCGCCGCGCTGCAATGCACTGCCCCAGAATACCCTTCCCTTCACCTATGCCCTGAAGGATTTTTACCGAAGTGAGGATGTGCAGCAGCATATTGCCCTATTTCAGGAGGCTCCCGACGGTTTGCATGAGTTTGAAAGCTTAAGAGAAATCGAGCTGGACCTGCATACAACAATTGCCCCATCCATGGTGGATCAGATCAATGCCGCTATCCCTGCCGAGCAGGATACGACCATATGGCGCATGTATGAGGATATTCACGCTCAGGTCCCCAGGGATATCAGAGCACAGGCCAAGCCATACCTGATGCAGGATATCATCCGCTATGACCTCCATCCGGCGAGAAAGCCGATGACAGCGCTGTGGGATTACCTGTGTGAAAATATCTGCTGGTATCAGCAGGAGCTTGGTATAGACGGCATCTTTCTGGAAAAGCCGTATCTGCTTCCGGAAAAGCTGCAAAGGGCTATGGCCAAAGCAGCAAGAAAGCAGAGGAAATCCTTTGTCATGATTGCCGAGGATACGGTGAGTGACAACAGTCCGTTATGGCTGAGTAAAGGCTATGATGCCATATCCGGCAGCGGAGCCTATGAAGAAAGTGATGTATGGAATTTTAAATTTCACAGCTTCAGCTATCGGCTGAAGGGAAATGCCTGTTTGATGTTTGCGGCCTGTGAGTCCTATGATTCCCGCCGTATCGCCAGTGTGGAGGGTAATACCGCTGCGATTATGCTGACGGTGATGAATCAGTTTCTGCCAAATGGAATTCCGTTTATGATGAATGGTGTGGAGTCCTTTGAGGTGCAGCCGATGCAGCTGAGTGAATACGGCGATTCCAAATATCTGAACGCATTGCCTAAAGAAGATCCCCGGCATCGCAGACAGGCATATCTGGATGAATATTGGTTTGATTACCGCAATCCGAATCTTCCGGTGCTTCCTGCCTTGCTTGAGAAGACAAGCGCTATCCGGAAAGCCTATGAAGAAGCTGTTACGGATCCGAATGCCTGTATTCCCGTATGGTTTGACTCTCCAAGAGATTACGGTATTGGATTTACATACATAATGGAAGACAGGGCATTGCTTGTTGTATGCAATACCAACGTGCATGACAGTGTACTGTTGCACATACATACGGAAAACATGATCTGCGAGCTGCCGTTTACCCTGGCCTCCCTGCAACAGATTTTTTCTACAAAAGACCCGTTTACTCATGATATCATGATGGACAGCTTCCAGAATATACCACTGGAATTTGATCCGGGAGAGGTAAAGTTTATAGAATTAAAGCCGGAATGACTAGAAACGTTTGTTTCTTCAAACCGGCTTTTCTTTCGCTCCTTTATCCGTTATAATAAGCATAGGTGATCGTATGTACAGATTAAAAGAAGATACCATGGCAGAACTGGAAATCAAAAAAAGCAGATTTCTCTGTTATCTGCATAAAAGCTTTTCCGAAGCGGATGCCAAGGAGTTTATACAGCAAATCAAAAAGCTTCATCCAAACGCAAGGCATCACTGCTATGCCTTTATCATCGGAGAACAGAATGAGCTGCAGCGAAGCAATGACGACGGGGAGCCGCAGGGGACAGCCGGTGTCCCCATGCTGGAATGTCTGGCAAACCGTCAGATGCAGGATACCGTTGCGGTAACCGTCCGCTATTTTGGCGGTATTAAGCTGGGAGCCGGAGGACTGATTCGTGCCTACTCAAAAAGTGTATCCAATGCACTGGATCAAGCCGTCATTACACAGAAGCAAAAACGCCTGGTGTATTACATGACCTTCAGCTATGAGCTGATTGGAAAGCTGGATCACTATTTCCGGCAAAATGAGGTTGCTGTTTTAGATAAGGATTACGGAGAACAGGTTACCTATCTCTGGATGTGCAAAGAGCCTCTGGATGCGGATATAGCAGAGATTACAAACGGGCGCTTTCTGCCGGAATTTATAGAGGAACGCATCGTTGATGTGGAAGTCTAATGCTGTCGCCGTCTGATATCTTGTGATGATTGTTGGAAGGATCGATGCTGTGACTTAAAGGGTATACGGTTATATTGAAGAAGAAATGGACACAGAGATTTCTATCCTGCATGAGCAAAGAATTTAATAACTCTCTGCAAACTCAGATTTCAAGCTTGATTCCCGCATGAAACAGGAGTGTAAAATTCGCTCAATGCTATTTGAAGAACATGACAGTATTTTTACAGGAAGCTATAGAAGCAGTGGTCACCTGTACTTTTATCCTTTCTATGCCGATAGGTTCCCAGTATAAGAAGTCCAAGGAACATACGGTGATGAATGAGAAGATTTTCAGCTTTGACGGTCCTACATGTGCAGGCGCATGCAGATTATTCCAAAGCAATAACAGCCAAAATAGCAGGAGTCATCATTGATTTCTGCTTTTTTATCGTATCTCCTGAAATGCTGTACGGGATAAAGCAATATATATAAAAAAGAAGGAGCTATCCTCCTCTTCCTATACGATTCAATGATGGGAAAAGAAATGCTCTGTATCCTGTTCATAAACCGAAAGGAAATTCAACAGAAAGCGCTGTGCCAGAGAAGCCGGCTTTACCGAAGCCCTTGCCTCATCAAAGGTAAACCAGGCAGCCCGGTCCACTTCCCATGTACTTACATTCTCCAGGCATTCACTGTCAATAACCACAGCAAAATTGAATATCAATGTGTTGGTTTTCGGAAAATACTCACTGCGCAGAAAACGGTATTCCAGCACCTTTCTTCCAATCTCCTCCTGCATCTCCCTAATCATGGCATCCTCTGCACACTCTTCCTTATTGACGTAGCCTGCGACCAGTATATTATTAGGCTTTCCATACTGCTGTATCATCAGAATTTTATCCCGCTTCGGATTCAGTGTCACCATGGAAATCGCTGTACTGAAAATAGGAAAGCGATATGCACGGCATGATTCACAAAAGGGAACCATTCCCTCATGCTCCAGCTCCTTCATATGCAGCTTCTCTCCGCATTCATAACAATATTTCATAACGTCACCTCACAATCATATCTATTATACGCCTGTTTATGTTTGACATGCAAAAGAAAGAAACCTCTCGGTTTCTTATCTCAGTTCTTTTACCAGCTTCCAAAGCTCGCTGTAGGAAACAAAGCCAATGGCATCACATTTCTCCTTTGCCACCTGACGCTGCTTCTTGACATTTCCTTCATGCACCCTGTTCAGATTGTTCTTATCCATCATGTACTGCACATAGGAGAATTTTTTCAGCAGGAACCAGTTTGCGATGATGTTGTTAATACATTCTTCCTTATCATCGCATTTCGCAAGAATGTCTCTCAGATTTACCAGCTGGTAGCTCGCGATCTTCTGAGCAAGTTCATACATTTCATCATAGTTCAGGAACAGCTTTGCATCAAGCTCTCTTTGTACAATACCAGCCTTGCGGTTTCTCTCGAAAAAGCTTTCCACCGTATCCAGCAGGGTATCGACACTTTCCTTGTTTACACTTAAGGCGATAATCTCATTCCGCGTTCCTTCATATTCATTCTCCGGTTCGCTCATGACATAATACAGCGCCTTTGCCATCACATATTCCTCTTTATCTCCCAATGTAAGAATAATCGCCTTCTGGTGTTCATCAAAGCTTCCATATACAACATACGGACATTTGATTGTTCCCTTCGGCAGTTTAAATGAATCCTTGTAGCGTATAATCTGATTGGCAATCGCATCCTTGTTGATGTTCAGCCTCAGATTTGCACAAATTTTCAGATTATGATCCTTTTCAAAGAGCTGCGAAAGGATAGTGTAGTCGTCCTCTTTTCCTTCTGCTGTTTCTATGATGGAAAGATAATCTTCTAGGAAACCATTGAATTCACAGATACCGGTATCTGCTTCTCTTACGTCTTTTACTTCACATAAAATATCATAAATAGCCATAGTTCTCTCCTCCTTTCCCTGTCGTATTTTACATTTGAAGATAAAATGAACTATGTATGTCTATATGGATACAGATTCACCTTCATAACCAGTATATGATGTTTATCTGCCGAATTATTCCTATTTCTTAAAAATGTAAGGGGATTCCTAACTTAATTTTACAACCTTTTGAGAATTTTTCAACATATTTTTCCATAATTGGTCGTTTTCTTCTCATATTTCTTCCGCAATCCATCCAGAACAGGGGGATTACTGCCTATATTTTGCATATGCTTACAAATGGCAAGGTATATGTAAACAGGAAGGGATCTTCGGATTCCATAAGAAAACAGACTGTAAAGCACATAAGAAATACTTTTCTGCCAATCATGTGCATACCGCCTGAAAAGAAAAAGACGGATATCCGTCCATTCTAATTATGTAATTGCCCGCAAAAGCTGGGAAGCAGAGCGCAAACGATTTCTGCCGATATCGCGGAGGCCGCAGCACAGTTTTTCTCAAATTCCCCGATTCCTTTGTGCTCCGCCGTATCGGTTATCGTGCGTATGGCCAGAAAGGGAAGCTTGTTCACATAACAGACATGGGCAACAGCTGCTGTTTCCATATCGGTGCATAACGGGGTAAAACCAGTCAAAATCTGTTCTCTGTTTTCCTCTGTCACAAACTGCTCACCGCTTACCATTGTTCCAAATAAAATCACCCGCTTTGTTGTATTGCTGTAGGCTTTCGCAGACTGCAGTAGGTTTTCATCTGCATAAAAATACACACTGTCCATCCAGGGATGAAACTCTGTCAGAATATCATCCGCCACATCATGATAGGCGATTCTCTCGGAAATCACGGTATCAAAAAGCTGCACTTGTTCCTGTATGCCCCCTGCAGTACCTGCGTTAATGATACAGTCCACTGCAAAGCAGTCAATCAGCAGCTGTGCCGCAATTGCCGCATTCACCTTACAGACACCGCTGTATAAAAGGACCACTTCCACACGATCAATGTTTCCGCAATGAAAGACGAGCATCGCTTTCTCGATCACTTCAGTCTCCTTTACATATGGTAAAAATGCCGCCAGCTCTGTATCACCGGCACACAGTATTCCAATTTTTTTCATATATGACTCCATTTCTCCGCTTTCTTATTCGGATACAAATATCACATGTAAATTATTTTAAATTGTTTATTTTATCAGAGTTTCTTTCACGCTATTCTTTCCTTCAGCTTCCTTCCCCATGCTTTGTTTTCGTATCCCTTTTCATGCAGTCCTGTTCCTTATCTCTGTGTATTCCAAACCAGTCTGCTTTTTATATTATCAATCCTTAAAATACCAGTGATTGTCCTCTAACGTACGTAAATCCTGTGGATATAGGGCCGGTACTTCCAATAAAACCGTCTTTGATGTTCCTGCATCCCATGTATAAAAGCGATACACCGGTATAACATATGGCAGATAAGAGACATATCCTTCCTTTCTTCCGCCATAGGACAGCTCCACATGTAAAAATTCAAGTTCACCAATAGAAAATTCAGAAGGCTCCAGCGTGCTGTAAAACCCTCCCTGACGCATTACCTGTTCTGCCTCTTTCCTGCTCATGATAGTAAAATCCTGCAGCTGCTCCAAATTTTTATCATATGGAAAACTCAGATAATATACACCATCTCCCGCATTTGTTAGTGTGGCACCCTCTTTTACCTGATACAGCAGGCTCTTTTTATCATCATCCTCTGCCTGAAAGATTTCCGTTTCGCAAATCATTGTTCCATTTCCCATACTGATATTACAGCTCGTTTGAATATCTCCTCTTTGAAAGGAGAACAGCTCAGGATATGTCTTTATCAGCTCTTCTGCAATCTTTTGCTGCTGTGTTCTTGTACCTTCCTTCTTATCTGTATGCAAAATCAGGCGCAATTCCCCGTTTCCATCTGCCATAATATCTGTGATGTTAAGTATTTTCGATGTTTTTTTCTTTATTGTCTGAAACAGCTCTTCCGCTTTCTTTTTATGCTTCTGCATTTCTTTTTCCGGGATAGAGTCCAAATTCGCTCCATTACCATACTGTTTTCTGAAAACAGGTAGGGTGCTTTGTATATCCAGGCGATCCTTCTCATACGGCATTTCTTTTATTTTTTTCTTTTGTATGAAAGCCTTATCCGTAACCCCCATACCTCCTATCATATACGTCTTTGTCTGCGGCTCATAGGTTTCCTTTGGTATCACACGATCCTGTGCTGATCCGGTTTTACTTTCCTTTGCCTGTTCCTGCACCGTACCCGGTACAGCTTCATCCGCTGCTTTATTTTTTTCTATGCTGTTCGCAATCTGCGCGGCGTTTTCCGGCTGCTGTGATAGTGCATTCCTATCATATACATTGAAGCAGATAACAATAACGACACACAGGGCTGTACAGCCATAGATGAAGCGCAGCTGCTGTTTCTGACGGCGCTGTGGATGTTCCTGCTTTGCTGCTGCATGACGTATCCTTTGCTTCAGCTCCTCACTCATATGTATCTTATTCAGCTCCTCGCGATATTTTCTCATTGCCTGTCACCCTCTTCCAGTTTGTTTTTCAGCTGCTTTCTTGCCCGATGCAGCCATGTCAGAATCGTCGCCTCTTTCCTTTGCAGTATATCCGCAATCATAGCAACGCTCAACTCCTCATAATAAAACAAATAAATAACATTGCGGTACTTTACAGGCAGCTGCATGACCTCATACAGCAAACCGAAATCTGTATTCTCTTTCACTTTAGCCAGATTTTCCTGCAGCTCCACCGTTTTGCGAAGCCGCTGGTATTTCCAGTAATCCTTGCAAATGTTAACAGTAACCCGTAGTATCCATGCCTTTTCATGGGTTGTTGATGTAAACTGCGGCTTCTTCTTCAGAATACGCAGAAAGACGTCCTGTGCAACATCCTGCGCATCTGCGATATTCCCCATATTCTGCAGGGCAACACGATACACCATATCGCCATAAACCTCCAGCAGCTCATCCAGATCCCCGCACAGCTGTTCCCTTTCATCCATAAGTTTTCTCCTTCATGTGTAAAACGATCAGCATCCGCATAACATTTCATAAATTCCAATTTCACTATTGAAAATGTACTGCGGTAACCTTCAGCCTATCTTTGGCTTTTCCTATGACTGCGTGCAGACGATACGGCAGCTTATCCGTATGCACACCCCGTTCTATCCAATCTGCCACTTTTATATGACTGCAATACATTTTAATTTCCTGATATTCATATTTTAAAGCATATGTTAATACCGCCTTACTTGCAAGAATTTCTCCTCCGACAGCACCTATCTTCTTCATCTTTTCATTTTCATGTATTATATTTTTCATTTTCACCACGATGCCATCCTTTGAAGCAATTATCCAAAATGCATAAAACCTGCGAGTATCCGCATGAAACCCTCCACATACATACCCCGCAAGACTACCATTCATCATTGTTTTATTCTCATACTGCAGACTTTGATTCACACGATAACAAAAATCATTCCAAAGCTCATTTATGGATGCTGTGGAAGCTGCGAAACAGCTGTCTGCCAAGTAATCGAGAAAAAAATCCTCCGCCTGTGCATAGGAAGAAAACACCCTGCCAAAAGCATTGGAGTACCCTATTATATTCCGTTCATAGTCATTGACGGTATCGTATATACCAGGCTTATATCCTCTTAAGACAACATAATATTTCCGTTGGTCTTGCATGCTTGTAACATTTACATAATTTCTGCGTATTTCCATATATTTTTTTAAATGCCAGTAAAGCTCACAGCCCATTTTTCTACCATACTGTTTTATACAGTGAAGATAGATAGCTTTGAAATCTGAACAGGAATTACCGATCTGATCGTATTCAAAATCAAAGAGAGCGTGATAGATGGTATCCCTCAGAATTATCCTTTTTCTGATATCCGCTACATACATCCAGTATTCACACAGTGCCTGAAAGCCTTTATCCCCGCTTATAACTGCGATATCCTGTTGCATCCCCTGTCCGCATAGCTCTCCTATTTTTGAAGCGATATAAAAATCCAGCGCATTCTTTCCCCTTTTATACAGGACGACAGATTGAATGGAAATGCCTTTTTCAGCTGCTTCCCTTAATTTACCGTTTTCAACATTTTCTTTATCCCCCATATTATAAAACACGAATATTCTATCATCCTTCTTGAGCATTTCTATACCATATAGACCTTCTTCATGCACATTCTCATAATCTATCATATACCACATTGCCTGCTCTCCCTTCAATTCAATCATATGTTTGCCCGTCATTTTTTTATTATATCAGAATTTGTACTGCTATAAGCTTTACATTCCTGGATTTATAGTGTAAAACACATCAATATAGCTGCTGCCTCTATGCAAACATCATTTGAATTTGTGATAAGATTCGCAATACATCAACTTTTCACCTTTTTGTTTACTTCATAAGCATCTCGGTTTAAAATATAAGTATTATGCGAGGTGATAAAGGATGAAAAAAGAATTATTGCTGTCATTACTGGAAACAAACGCAAGATACTCCACCAGAGATTTGGCGGATGTATTGCTGGAGGATGAGGAAAGTGTCATCCACACTATGAGTGATCTGGAAAAGAAAAAGGTCATCTGTGGCTACCATACAATTATCAACTGGGAAAAGACCAATAAGGATAAGGTCATGGCACTGATTGAGGTGGACGTTACGCCGGAGCGTGATTTCGGCTACGATCGCGTTGCCAAAAACATCTATCGCTACCCGGAAGTCGATACCATGTATCTGATGAGTGGTAAGAGTGAATTTATTGTCATTATCTATGGAAGAACCATGCAGGAAATATCCAACTTTGTCGGTGCCAAGCTGGCAACAACAGAAAATGTCGTTTCCACATCTACCTTTTTCGTGCTAAAGGAGTATAAGGTCAACGGTATTGTTCTGGATGAAGAGGAAAAACCGAATGAACGACTGGTGGTGACGCCATAATGTATGAGAAATTTTTAAGTAAGCACGTACAAACCATCAAGCCAAGCGGCATTCGGAAGTATTTTGACCTAGCCAGTGAAATGGAGGGTGTGATTTCTCTGGGTGTCGGAGAACCGGATTTTGACACACCGTGGCATATTCGTGAGGCTGCCATTTATTCCATAGAAAGCGGTAAAACACACTATACAGCAAATCAGGGCCTTTTGGAGCTGCGTGAGGAAATCTGTCTTTATCAGAAGCGCCGGTTCCAGCTGGATTATGACCCTGTGGATAATGTCATTGTCACGGTAGGCGGTAGTGAAGCCATCGATATTGCCATGCGTGCCATTGTAAATCCCGGTGATGAGGTCATTTTGATGGAGCCAAGCTATGTAGCCTATACACCGAGTGTCGAGCTGACCGGCGCAGTACCGGTGCATATTAAGCTGGAGCATGAGGATCAGTTCAAGCTGACCCCGGAGAAGCTGAAAGCCGCAATTACACCGAAGACCAAAGCAATTCTGATGAATTTTCCGAGCAATCCGACCGGCGGTGTGATGACGAGGGAGGACTATGCCAAGCTTGTCCCCATACTGAAGGAGCATGAAATTATCGTAATCAGTGATGAAATCTATGCAGAGCTTACCTATGACGGTACCTTCTGTTCACCTGCGAATTTCAATGAAATCAAGGATCAGGTTATCATCATCAGTGGATTTTCCAAGGCGTATGCCATGACCGGCTGGCGGCTTGGCTATGTTCTTGCGAACAAGACCTTCACGGATGCGATGAATAAGATTCATCAGTATATCATTATGTCCGCTCCGACAGCTGCACAATACGGTGCCATTGATGCCATGCGCAACGGTGATATCCATGTCGCAGAAATGCGGGAATCGTATATGACAAGAAGAAACTTCATTACAAAGGGCTTCAACCGCATCGGTCTTCCAACACACCTGCCTCACGGCGCCTTCTATATCTTCCCGGATATTCGCGGTACCGGTTTAACCAGTGATGAATTCTGTGTTCAGCTGCTCGAGGATCAGCGTGTAGCCTGTGTACCGGGCACTGCGTTCGGCGATGCAGGCGAGGGCTTTATTCGTGTATCCTATGCCTACAGTATCGACCATATCCGTGAAGCTATTGAGCGCATTGATCATTTCATGGAAAAATTCCGGCAGAAATAATTTTACAGATTTTCTGCATGCATAACACAGCATGTGTTATGCTTAAACACTGAAAGACTCAGACGATCCTTATAGGAAGGATGAAGCCTGAGTCTTTTTATTTTTCTAAGTTTTTTCTTACGGTACGCTTATCAGCGGAATCAAGCTTTACAAAAGTCTGCCGTAATGCCCTGTATCTTATGCATTTACAGCTCCAGCTCCAGCTGTTCGATTTCCTTTTTCTCGACTACCCTCATGCATGTTTCTCCTTCAAGCGGAGCCTCCAGACGATCGATGAGAAACTTAACATTCGCAAATGCCGTTCTGCGATACTCCATCAACGGCTTCACATATCTTCGAAATACATCCCTGGGAAAGAATTCCTCTGCCTGTTTATCGCTGCCATAGCTTAGATTCCATGCGGTAAGCGCCAGCTCCAGAAAGCTGTTTTTCTGATCCTGACCTGCATTCCACAATATAGCGTTTAAAGGATTCAGATAATCGGAGAAAAGCTCCTCCTTCTTTTCCTGCATATTGCGCTCCAGCACCGAGAAGGAAGCTGTCTCATGCTCTGAAAGCAGCGCACCTTTTTCCATAGCGATACCGCGATATTCCTCAAAAAGCTCTATTACGAAGGATAGATCCGCAATTGCCTGCGTGTTTCCGATACTGTCGAGGATGAAATGATTTTTATATGGCAGGATGGCATACTGCACCATGCAGGGTAGTGTCTGATTGCGCAGCAGGAAGCTCAAAGAATCTGTAATCCCCTTTACGCCATACAGCGTTCTGCCCCTGCGATCCATTACAAAGGTATATTCCTGCTCATACATCATAACATACAGCTGCTGCTTACGACAGCCTTGAAACCTTGCAATACAGGCAGCGTCCTCTTTCGGCAGCTGAGGATGAAGCTTGAGGTATTGTGAAATGAGACGCCTGCTTGATTGTTCATTGCGGAACACGATCGTACTCCCCACATGGCACAGATGCTCTATATTGTCCATGGTTACTTTTGCCTTCTTATTCTTTGTCCGATATGCATACAGAAACAGACCGCTGAGCAGATTGATGACATGCTTTGCCTCCTGTGCAGGTAAATGATCCATATGAATTACTCCCTTACTTTTTATATGTATATAGTAGCATACTTTCAAGCATTATGCGCCGCTTATTTCACATTCCTGTTCCCTGCGGACAAGGACATGAATCCATTTCTTGGAGCGGAAGCGCCATAGTGTAACCATAGCCTTTACCAGCTCATCACTGAAGGACAGTGCAACAACCCAGTGAAGCGGCAGCCTCCAGACAGCAGCCGCAAGAAATGACATGGGGATTGCGACAAACCATATACCGATCAAATCACAGAACATACAGAACTTCGTATCGCCTCCGGAGCGCAGAATCCCGCATATATGTACATATGACATCATTTTCGGTGTGGTATACAGCGCATAGGCGATCAATGTAAGATTCAGCATCTGGCTTGTGGCAGCATCATAATTGTAGATATCGATAATCCTGCCTTTCATAAGAAGCAGAGCTGCTGTCATAACCAGGCAGAAGCCGATATTGATTCCAATGAAGACTCTTCCATACGAATACGCCAGCTTTGTATGATTTCTTCCCAGCTCATTCCCGATCATGACAGCACAGGCATTCCCCAGTCCGAAAAACACGCATTGAAACAGGTCATTGATTACACTTGCCACCTGCACAACGGCAACTGCACTCGTTCCCAGCAGACCGTACGCTATAAAGCAGACCGTCGTTCCGATACTCCATGCACTTTCACTCATAGCCACCGGAAGAGCAGTTTTCACTACACGCTTCATCAGTGGTACATCCAGTCTGCGAATGGTCGCACCGTCAACTGCCAGCGGATGGTCTTCACTGAAATAAACATAGCCCAGGATTAGCAGCATTTCCACAAATCTTGCGGTCAACGTAGCGATAGCAGCACCCTCAACACCCAGCCTCGGCAGATGAAAATTGCCGAATATCAGTCCGTAATTCAATACGGTATTGACGGTTATCGCCAGGACGCTGGCAAGGGTAGGCACCTTCAGATTATGAATGGCACGCGAATTAAAGCTCATAAGAAAAGAAAATGCAGTCATGAGATACGTAAAACAGGTTATACGCAGATAGGAGGCACCGATTGCCACAACATCCGGTTCTCTTACAAACAGATGCAGAATCTGCGGTGCAAACACCAGCGCCAGCCCAACAGTAAACAGGGCGAGGAAAAATCCGATGCGCATTTCGATTGCAATCACCTTGCGGATATTTTCTACATCGCGGATTCCCCAGTACTGGGATACATAAATACTCGAACCGCTGTAAATTCCAAAACAGATAATGGAGAATATAAAGTATACCTTATTTGCCGCCCCTACAGCTGCCAGCTCACCCACACCGATACTTCCAATCATAAAGGTATCGATCATATTCAGACTCAATGAAATAATCTGCTGTAAAACAATCGGCAGTCCGATTGTCAGAAGCAGCCGTACAAAAACCTTTCGGTCTATCATGCTATCACCTCAAACTGTGAGTAATTTTACCATACTTTTATACAGGCAGGCAATGATGCTTATAAGCATAAGAGCGCTTTTTGTAAGAATTATAAAAGAAAACCCGTTTCGACAGGCTGCTGATATATGTGATGGAAGCCTGATGCCGCAGGGCTTTCCTTTTTGCTTCATGTAAGCTTTTGCGTTTGAAAAAAGGACGGCGCAGCGTCCTTTTTCATGTATCATGCTCAGACTTCATGATACAGCGACATCTGTAAACAAAGGATGTCAATCGCCATGGGATGATAACATCATTCCTGACATCTTTATTATACAGCAGAATCATGAAAACACCTACGTACAATTTACCGCAATAATACGGTAATTTTGTACGAAGCTGTCCTTTTTAAATTGTGCTATACTGATAATGTGATGAACTATGAAACCTTATCTTTTATATCCGGTACTGGAGCAGCTGATCGTCTCTCCCTTTTGCACAACCTTTCAGCTTGCGAAACAGGCGGGACTGTCTGAAAAAACCGTACGGACGTATCTGAAGCAGGCAGATGCTTTACTAGCCGCATTCTCATTGACGCTTACACGAAAACCCGGCTGCGGAATAACACTTTCCGGAAGCAGGGAAAATATGATGAAGCTGCAAACTTATCTGCTTGATGAAAAAACGCGCTGTCCTCTTATATTGCCAAGGGAGCGTGTCAGCTACATCCTTTACAGTCTGCTTCGCTTTTCACGTCCACTGCGCATGTTTCAGCTGGAGGAAACACTCCATATATCTCGCAGCTCTCTGTATGCAGACATACGAAAGGCTGAGCAATGGCTGCGGACCTATCAGCTGTCCATCTCCCATACAAGAAGTGGTATACAGATATTGCAAGGAGAAAAGCGCATTCGCAAAGCATTGGCACAGCTGGTTAACGAACTGCATGAAGCCCGTACCATAACCTTCCACAAGCCGCTGAATGATTTTGTTGAAGCATGCTTTTCAGACAATACCGTAAAAAGGAACATCCTGCTTTATATCCGTCAGTTCGAAGTATGCAGCTTTTTACAGCTGAATCAGGCGGATAAGGAATATGTCAGTGTGTTGTATTATATTGCACTGGATCGTATATCCAGAGGAAATCATGTGCATATGCACAGTCCAAATCCATTGCAAAAGACGGCGCTGTTTCAACAGTTGATGCACCTGCGCAAAGAAATAGAACATCATCTGCAGCAGACAATTCCCGAGGAAGAGCTTTCCTATGCCTTATCTGTCCTTCTGACATTGAAGAACACCAATACCGGTTTATTGCAAACGCCGGAAATACAGGCAGCCTGCAAAGAAATCCTGCGGCGGTTCACACCGCCGATTTATGCACGTTACCCTAAAATCGACAGTGATACGTTTGAAAAGCGGCTCTTTCAGCATTTATCGAATGTTCTGGAAAAATCCGTCTATTATTATGAATATGACAATCCGCTGAAGGATGCTATGAAAGCTAAATTTCCGATTCCCTACCAAATGGCTTCCTCCATGAAAGAGATTGTACAGGATATCTGCGGCCTGCAGCTTCCGGAGGATGAAATATCCTACATCACCCTTCATATAGCAGCTGCTTTGCAATACACACTGCAGCCGCTGGAGGCAGTCTTTTTATATGAGCATCGCTACAGTGAGCTTATTTTTTCCTTACGGCTGCTGCAAACGCATATTCAGGAGGTGAAAATACAACGTGTAATACGATGGCAGGAGGTTAGCGAACCGGATAGTTGGATGCATTATCCTGTCATATTTTCCACCTTTCCCCTTACCGTACCGCCATCTGTTCACTGGTATCAGATTCCCATGCTGCCGGATCAGACATTTCTACAACGGCTGCGGGATGATATCCAGAGTTTGTTCAATCATCAGAATCATTTCTAAACCACAGAAAAAGGGACTGTACATGCAGCCCCTTTTTCTCATAAAATATACCGCTGTATTGCTTTAGCAACCCCGTCATCCATGTAATCTGCAGTTACAATATCGCAGGATGCCTGAATTTCCTCAGCAGCATTTGCCATGGCTACAGTAAGTCCCGCTTCCGCAAACATGGGAAGGTCATTCATGGCATCACCGAAAGCCATAAATTCCTCCTTCTTCAAATGCAGGGATTGCAGTACAGCTTTTATAGCATTCCCTTTATGAACACCACCGGCAGTGATATCAAAGCTGATAGGCTGATAATCGGTTACCGTGATGTTTTCTATACATTCTATCTGTTTTCTGGCTTTTAATAGCCGATCCGTCTGCATATCATAGACCAGTATCTTCGCAATATCATGAGCATGGTGCTTCAGATCTTCCCAACTCATGCCGGTAAAGGATGTTACCTGAACCTCTGCCGGCAGCTGATTATTTATATGATCGTAGAGAAACCTCTCATCATAAGGCTCATGCGTAAAGAATTCGTGCTTTCCCTTGAAAAAGGCATGTGCGTGTGCATGCTCCTTCAGCACATCAATAATCTGATACAGAACATGCGGCTCTATCGTATGCATGATACACTTCGTCCCTATTTCGTATATCGCTCCGTTAGAGGAAATCACCCTTACGGATGGATGAATTTTTTCCGCAATCATCCTTGTAAAGCAGTAAGGCCGTCCGCTGATCAGATATATCTGAATGTTTTGTTTTATACATTCCTGCAATGCACTAATATTTTCATCACTTACCGAGTTGTCCTTTCTCAGCAGGGTTCCATCCAGATCAAGACCTATGAGGCGAATTTCAGGCATAGGAGTCTTTCAGAATAGCCTCCAGCTCCTCTCTGCTTCCAAATGGCAGATGATCCAGAACTGGAGATGCCAGAATTTCCTGAAAGTCTTCCTCACTGACTCCGAAATCCTTCAGCTTCTTGTGAAGCCCGATTGTTTCCAGGAATTCAATCATTGCCGTATATAAATCGTCACTGCCAAACAGCTTTGCGACATCCGCAAAACGCTCCTTGTTTTTATCTGCCATATGCTGAATGAAGGCAGGGAAAACGACAGCCAGTGCTTCCCCGTGCGGCAGATGTACAATTCCGCCAATAATTTCAGAGAGCGGATGCGGTGCACTTGCACCGGAATTAGCCAGTGCGCGGCCAGCCAGTGTGTCGGCAAGACACATGTTTGTACGGAATTCCAGATTCTGCGGATCTTCCAGTACATGTGGCAGATGATCAATCACCAGTCGCATTGCCTCCATGGAATCCATCGCACTGTAAGGGGATGCATTGGCATTGATGTAGCTCTCAAACGCATGGGTAAACGCATCAAAGCCGGTAGCGGCACTCATGCGCTTTGGCAGGGTCAGCATCAGCTGCGGGTCCAGAATCGTTTCCTGTGAAAAGTTATCCGGATGAAAGAATGTGATTTTCTCTTTTCCTCTTGTGATGACAGCCGCCTGTGTTACCTGAGAACCGGTTCCTGAGGTTGTCGGTACACTCAGCAGGGGCAGGTGTTTTTCACTGTAGGAAGGGTAATATGCGAACGGTGAGCTGTATTCGTTAAACAGATGATCCCAGTCAATCGACTCTTTACCATTCGCAAATGCAATCGCCTTTGCTGTGTCAATCGAGCTTCCGCCCCCGACTGCCAATACAAAATCGGCAGGCTGCTCCTTCAGCATGGCAAATCCCTGTTCTACGATTTCCACACTTGGATTGGGTTCTACCTTATCAAAATGAATAACGCTGATACCTTCCGCATCCAGCAGTTTCTTCACACGTTCATATAACGGCTGCAGGGGAGCATCCGGTGTTGTTACAAGAAAACAGGTCTTTCCATAGCCTCTGCAAACATGCCCCAGCTCATTCAGCTGACCTGCACCGAAATGAATCTTTGTAGGCTGATAATAATGAAACATAGTACATACCTCCTCTTTACAGCTTCATTATACGTGTTTTTTCACCGCTGTATAGAACACAGCTATACAGAGTGCTTCCATAATGATACGGAAAAAAATACAGGGAGATATTTACCGCATCCTTATGGAAACAAAGGTTGCATGATGAAGGCCCAAATATACACAGATTTTGTATACTTAAGAAAAAGAAGAGGAGTGATGGTATGCTGTATCTGATTGACAGCGGGAATGCACAGGAAATAGAAGAGGCTTTGATGCTGGGCGCAAGAGGTGTAACAGCCAACACAAGTATGTATCGCAAAAACGATATCCGTCTGCATGATTTTGTTAACGGCTATTCAAACAGGGAGCTTGATTTCCTAAGTGGAGAGGTCATCGGAACCTATGAGGAAATGCTGCAGCAGACAGAGGAGCTTCTTGCCCTATACAGTGAGATTGTTATTAAAATCAATTTTTCAAAGGATGGTCTGCATCTTGCAGACACGCTGCATAAACGTGGAGTTAAAACGGCAATGACACTGATTTTCACCATGGGACAGGCTGTGGCAGCCATCAATGTCCATGTGGATTATCTGTTTTTCTTTATCGGAAGAAACGAGGAGTACGGAAGTGATGCCATGCGTATTCTCAGCAATATTCAGGAAATGATAGCAGCTAAGAGATATCCGGTGAAAACTGTTGCCGCATCCATCAAGAATCTGGCACAGCTGGAGAAGCTGGCAGCAATGAAGGTGGACTATGCCGCGATTCCATACACATTGTATATGAAATCACTGGAGCATCCGTTAACCGATAGTGGAGCACGTACCTTCGAGGATGATTTTTATCTACGATAAAGGAAATGTAGAAAATCCGTTTGTCTATCTACTATAAGAAGGACTGTCATCATATAGACACAGTCCTTTTCTTTGTTTCCTATCCGAATTTCAGTCTGCGTCTTCCCTTGCTACTTTATGCACCGATCACGCAGGCATGACGTATACTATCTGGCTATCTGCATACAGAAATAGTTAGCCACCATTGCTATTTAACGGATTTCACAAATGCCTTCATCATCAGCATAGCAACGCAGGCCCCCGGATCTTTCAGCGAACGGCTCATTTCTCCTCTGGTAGCCGCCCTGCCATGAACCGCCAGCATGGTAGCAGTATTTTCATAGCCTGCACATGCTGCCTCATATGCTTTTTGTGCGAAGCTTTCCAGGCTCTCATGGTTTTTCAGGCTGCTTCTCATACTCTGTACAGCAGGGTCAATACCATCAAGGAACGTTTTTTCGTTTATGTTTGCTTTTCCTCTGTGCATCACACCAGCTTCATATGCCTGAAAGAACTGTGCTATATGGTTCAGATCGAGCTCACAGACACCCTTTAACGCTTTCCCCGCCTGCATAAATCCACTTGCCATCAGGGTACCCATTGTGGAGGGTACGGCAACAGACATCGCTTTTCCTGCCATATATAATAGCTTGCCTGCATCTGTTTCATCGCTTTTGCGTACAGCCTCCGCAGCAGCCTGAAAACCGTCACTCATCGTTAAGCCGAGATCCCCGTCTCCCACGATACTATCCTGTTCAATTAAGAACTCTCTATTCTCCTGCATAACCTCTGCAAAACAGTTTAACAGGCTTTTTATATATTTAACATCCATATTAAATTCTCCTACAGCTGTTTAAAGAACGGGGTATTTGCCGGATAATCAATCAGCTCTGTAAGCTCTTCGTCAAGCTTCAGTAAGGATATGGATACTCCTGCCATTTCCAGTGAGGTTGCATATTCCCCCACATAATAGCGGTGAACAGCTATTCCTTTATCCATGAGAAGCTGATTGATTTTTCTCGTTACGATATATTGTTCATCCAGTGAAGTCGCCCCCAGACCATTTACAAGTACCGCAACACGATCTCCAGGTGCATAAGGAAGATCTTCTATTATCTTATTCATCATCTCTTCTGTTATCTGATCAGCTGTTTCAATCTTTCCTCTGCGAATACCCGTTTCTCCATGAATTCCCATTCCGATTTCCATTTCATCCTCTTCGATATGAAAACCGGCATGCCCGACACGGGGAACGACACAGGATGTTAAAGCAACACCCAGCGTCCTTGTGTTCCAGCTTGCTTTTCTTGCAATGCGTGTCACAGTGTCAAGGCTCATCATTTTATCAGCAGCTGCTCCGGCACATTTATAAACAAAGAAAATACCTGCAACACCCCGCCTTGTTGTCTTCTCGTCCTGCGAAAGCGGCCCGATACTAGCGACGTCATCTGCACCAAGCACTGTTTCCACACGAATTCCATCCTCAAAATCCGCCATTTCTGCCGCCATATCAAAATTAAATATATCCCCATTGTAATTTCCGTAAATATAGAGAACTCCGGCACCTGAATCAATCTCTTTTGTGATTGCATGCATCTGTTCAGCGCTTGGAGACTGAAAGACATCGCCTACACTGCAGCCGTCCAGCATACCGTCACCTACATATCCCAGAAACAAAGGCAGATGTCCGCTTCCTCCACCGGTTGCGATTCCCACCTTCCCTGCTTTTTTTGTTTTGGTAACCAGACATTGCGGATCATCATTTACATATGTCAATTGATTTTGATGAGCGATATAGATCCCTTCCAGCATCTCCGATAGATACTTATTCGGGTCATTGATAATCTTTTTCATAATAGCCTCCCTTTGTAACATATTCTGTTGAGTTGATGCATTCTACCGTGTACCTTCCCTTATGATAGCCGATAATTGTCACACTGCAATTTCCAAACCTCACTTCATTCCTCAGACATTCTTCATAAACTTCCTTATCCGCAGTATGCAGAGCAGCCAGTATGGAAATTCCATGACTCACACATAGAATATTCCCATGTCCTCCTTTATTCTCTTCCAATATTTGTCTCATTGTCTGATGGATTCGCTGGCAGACATCCTCCAAATTTTCTCCACCGGCAGCCTTCCATGGAAACTGAATTCTCTGTAGATAGGTTTCACATCCGGCAAATGTATTGGCCTTGGTTTCAAAGGTACCGAAATTCATTTCCTTCAGACCCCTGCACATGGTTATCTCCATATTTCTTTTTCCCCGTATATAACAGGCAGTATCATAAGCGCGTTCACTTGTTGATGAATATATCTTCTCAAACGGTGTATTTGCCAGTCCTCTTCCCAAAGCCTTTCCCTGTGCGATTCCCTTTTCCGTCAACGGAGTATCCGACCATCCCTGCAGCGTATGCCATATATTGGATAGTGTTTCCCCGTGGCGCACAAAATAGAAATACATCATATCACTGCTTCGGAAATTTGATTTCTTTTGGGTATTCCCATTTCTGTAATTCTTCCTGAGCGAATGATTTTGGTTCCTTGCCCTGTAAAACAGTAACTGCATTATAATAAAGCTGTGCCAGTTCCTCAATATAAGCGGCCTTCAAAAAGGCTTCATAAATATCCTGTGAATCAAAGGCTACAGCGCCATGACTTTCCATCAAAAAGCTTTCAGCTTCCATGCATGCATCAACCACACTGTTTGCCAGCTCCATCGTCCCCGGTCTTCCATAAGGCGCCACCGGCACGCGTCCCTTTGTAAGTCCCATATTTGCGACTTCATATACGATAGCAGGAATCGGCTTATTTAATAATGCAAACGTAGTTGCATACATAGAATGGGTATGTGCAATAGCATTCGCATCCTTTCTGGTCTTATAAATGGTAATGTGCATCAGCGATTCACTTGTCGGTTTTAAACCGGACAGGTTTTCAATGACATTGGCCTCCAAATCCATCACAATCATATCTCTTGGAGTCAGCAGCTCACGATCCACACTTGTCGGTGTAATAACAATATAGCCGCTTTTCACATCACGGGCTGAGAAATTCCCTGATTTATGCTTACATAATCCATCACGCTGTGCTCTTTTCGCAATCTCACATACATCTTTTTTTAAATTCTCTAACATACCTCGTACCTTTCTTTAGATATTATATCTAATATTTCCGAAATGGAGTCTGTAGACTTCATCCGATTAAAATCTTCTTCATTTTCTACGATATCAATCAGTGCATACAGCGCCTTTAAATGAATTTCACGATTTGGTGTTGCCATAACGACAACGATAACAGCTTCCATATAACCATTGAAGCAAATACTTTCCGGCAGCTTTAGAAGGGACATGCCCAATGCATTAACCCCCTCCTCTACACTTGCATGTGCCAGCAGCAGACCATCCGCAATCGTCCAGATCGGTTTATCATATTTGACGCTGTAAATCATATTTTCTATATATTTCGTTGTAATACAGCCATTTCTCAGCAATGGTTCCGATGCAGTTTGAATAGCTTCCATCCAGGTTAGTTCATGCTCTGCTATATGCACGGTTTCCGGTGTTAACAGATCATGAAGATTGTTTGTGTCCATTTGATGGCAATGCTCTGTCAGAACCATTTCCTGCGTGGTTTCACCAAGATAGCTTTTTAATGCCGTCAACAGTCCTTTACGGTCCTTTACATCCACATATTTACTAATAACATGCAGTAGACTTGCTGAGTTAACCTCATAAATAGTTTTATTCAAAAGCTCGTTGAACACCTTTTTGCGAAGATTATGCAAATCGTTATCATCCATAATCGGCTTTACCAGAAATTGTGGTACCGCTGTATCAAGATGAACGGTAGCAAATACAACATCATATTCCTTATGGTATTCGTAAAACTGCCGTGAGGATAAAGAACAAAGAAATTCAAGCTCAGGGAATGCCTCCTTCAGCTTCAGAAACAGAAAATTGGAAATGGAAATACCATTGGTACAAACGACAATAGCTCTTCTTTTTTTCTCAAGAAAATCCAGTGTTCCTTCCTTTGTCATCCACCCGCCAAACAGGATGGTGATATACGCCATTTCCTCCTGCGGAATAAGAATATGGAACATCTCCTCAAACGGCACCATTGCATGTCTTGTGATTTCAAATAGATAGGAATGATGAGGAAGTATCATATTGAGAATATTGCCTTCGATATGATACTGATAGCGTATTCTGTAAAGGGCCGGTTTCAGATGCTGAATCAGAGCATCCAGCAGGGCCTTACGATCCTGAAAACGAATACAGACGAGATTTTCAAAATTCTCAAGTGTCTTCTCTGCCGCTTCCGCCAGTTCCTTTTCAAATTTCTTACTGCGGCTGTCTTCAAAATTAACACTTGATATCTGAAACTGTGATACCAGATATAATTTGTCCATTGTATTCTGGATATCATATTTAGCGAAGATATTCATAATAGAGCCATATTCACTGGTACCTGCAATATGCTGATAATCCTCCGGAAGCACATCCAGAAATTTCTGAGCCTCGATTCGAATAAGAATGAAATATAGGATAAAGGGAATCTCCCGTATCCGTTCATCGGTATAACGTACTTTCAAGGTTTTTTCTACTTCCTCTACATCGGCACAAAGCATCCGGATCCGTTCCTCATCAATTTCAAGTATGGAAAGCAGAATAGATTCTCCGCTCAGCAACGGCAGGATGCTTTGAATCATGCGAATCATCAACGTACGCTTTTCATATTCCTTGCCAACCAGATAATATCCCTTGGAACGATCATACCATAGCTTCAAATCGAATTCCTGTAAAATCACCGTCTGCAGTTTTTTCAAATCATTCAAAACCGTATTCTTGCTAATCCTCAGGATCGAGGTGAAATGGTTAATGCTGAGTTCCTCTTTATGCTGCAAGAGAATCAGGGCAATCAAGTAAAGACGCTCTTTTTCTATAAATACATACGCACCTTCATCAAAGGTGAACTGATTTGTTTTATAGGAATTGATAACATTATGGGGTATGATAAATTTCCCCGTCCGCATTCTTCCGATTTCTTCAAATCCATTTTCCTTCAGATAAAAATTTATCTTCGCTAAAGAATAACTAAGCTGTTTTCGTGACAATCCTGCTTCTTTTTCCAGTTGAGAACCACTGATCGTCGGATTATTTACAAGCAGTTTTAAAATATTCAAGCCTCTTTCATCCAACGACATTGCGATTCCTCCTTATAAATAACGTGATCAGCAGGACAGCATCATCCTCTACCGATCCGCACAGCTTTCCTCAAATTTCATTTTATAGTGATTGCCGGTGTATCAACAGGAAAATCCAGCAATTCTTTAAATTCTTCCTTCATACGCATCACCGTCAGCGCAGCTCCACTCATCTCCAACGAGGTTACATAATCACCTACAAAGGAGCGATAGACTGAAATATCGCGTTCTGTAAAATAATTCTCTATCTCATCATAAAGAACATAAAGCTCCATAATTGGCGTTCCGCCCAGCCCGGATACGATGACAGATATTTCTTCTCCATGCTTCAGCTTTAAATCTGCTTCTATTTTCTCACAGAGTACCGCGGCGATTTCTTTTGCGCTTTTCAATGATTCTACAATCAGCCCGGGCTCACCATGATGTCCGATACCATATTCCATGGTACCTTCCTGAATCTCAAAATTAGCATGACCGACAGCAGGTATTGAGCAGGGGGTCAGCCCTACACACAAGCTTCTGGTTTCATTCACAGCAGCCTGTGCTGCATCGATCACTTCATCCAGCGTACCGCCAAGCTCAGCCTTTGCACACCCGATTTTCCACATGAACAGACTTCCTGCAATTCCATGACGCTTCTCTTTTTCATCCAACGGTGCGCTTGCAATATCATCATTGGCCGTAACATAGCGTACATTTACCTGCTGCATTGCCGCCATTTGTACTGCCATTTTCACATTCATATTATCGCCGGCATAATTGCCAAACAGACAGGCAACGCCTGCACCGGTATCAGCCTCTAAAAATGCCTGATGAAACACAGTGGCAGGGGGAGAAGAAAATACTTCTCCTACTGCTACGGCATCCAGCATGTGTTCGCCAACATAACCAAGAAAACATGGCTCATGACCGCTTCCCCCTCCGCTTACGATTCCTACCTTATGCTTCCTTTGCCGGTTTTTCACAACTACATGATCGTTCTTTTCACTGATATGAAGGATATCCTTATGACATTTCACATACCCCTTTAACATATCATCTACAATCATGTCCGGATCGTTAACAAATCGCTGCATCTCCAGTCTCCTTTCGTGAAGCTTTTTCCAACGCTATTATCGTTGAGCAGAATGTCTGCAGAATCAGGCAGCAGGAGGTTGCCCCTGCATCCTGATGACCGATTGATTTTTCTTTCAGACGTGATGCTCTGCCTAATTTAGCCTGCATATCACAGGTCGCCTGCATCCCCTCTTCTGCAGCCTGTGAGCAGGCTGTAAGAGCAGCGCATGTATCCTGTGTTTTTTCAAAGACTGATGCATACGCTGAAACAGCAGGAGCAAGGACATCTACCAATGTTTTATCTCCTGGCTTAGCCGGTGAGATCATCTGAATATTGTCATAGGCCTGCTTCAGCATCTTTTCAATGATTGCACCGTTAATGTATTCTGCATTTCCCAATGCGGCCTGCATTCCCATAAAAATTGAACCGTAGAGAGGCCCCATGGATCCTCCTATTTTTTCCATAAGCACACAGGAAAGCGTGCACAGCGCTTCACTTAATGTCTCGTTTTTATCCACCTGTGACTTTGCGATCGTTACTCCTTTATTCATATTGATACCATGATCGCCATCACCGATTGCACCATCTATTTCACTTAGGTAATCCTTATGCTTTTGTATTGTATCTATGATATTCAATACGATAAGCTTACCTTCTTTATTAGTAAAAGACATGCCTACTCACCTGCTGCTTTTGCATTACCATCCTTCGCCTCGGCAAGCTTGTTTTCTTTGCTTAATGCGCGGTAGTAGAATGCGTAGCAGGTAACCCATACAAACAATACGATAATCGGAATCCAGTTGCCGTTGATCACATCAAATACCTGTGAAATTGCATACGTGAATACCGGCCCGTCAATCGAGGAATTGGAAATCATTTCGCCGGCCTTCAATGCTACCGCACCGGTTGTGTTTGCAAGGTCTGTGATAAAGGGAGCAAATGCAGTACCTACCCACAGGAACGCAGGAACTCCAAGTGTGCATAAAATAAGCATTCTCGGAAGATTTCCCTTTGTTACAAGATAAGCAGGAACAGCAAGTGCTATATTGATGATTCCTGCAAACGGCAGTATCGCATTACCCGGTAAAAGCATTGCACAGATCAAGGTTACCGGAACAGACCAGATGACTGCCAGCCATATTTCATTGGAACCGCCAAGGAAAGGCCAGTCAAGACCGACAAGCAGTGTTCTTCCCTTGAATTTTTTATTCATAAAGTCAGATACCGCTTCACTGATTGGTGACAGCGCCTGCATAAAATATTTTGTGATGACCGGGAACAGCGTTAAGGCTGCGGCACACTGAATAGCAAGCGTCAGTGTTTCTGCGACAGGATATTGAGCAAGCAAACCGAAGATAACGCCCAGAATAAACCCCAATACATGATTCTCAGCAAAGATACCAACTTTATCCTTTAATGCAGCCGCATCAAATTTTTTGTTAAATGCAGGTATCTTTTTCAACAGGCAGTCAATCGGATACATCAACGCTCCAAACAGGACCATCTTATGTGTACAGGTTACGCCTGGAATACCGGATAATTCTTCAATTCTGCGCTGGTGCACATCCGCTGTTTTTAATTCAAATACAATCTGTATGGCGGCTACCAGAAATGCCAGCGGTACGCTGCCGGTAATTGCCACAACGCCAACCGCTGTAAAAATCTTACCCCAGACATTCCATAAGTCCGCATTGAATGTATTTGTTTTTTTAATAACCAGCATGATTATATTGATGACAATCATAAGTGGAAACATTAGGAACGCATATGGCCAGGACCAAGAAATGGTTGACATTGTGGTCCAGCCACCATCTACGATTGGCAGAGATATCCCTGTATTTTTCAGCATCGCTTCCGCAGCCGGTGAAATTGCCCCCGTCATAAAATTGATCAGCATCGTCATCCCGGTAAACGCTACCCCGAGTGTAATACCTGCGGATATTGCATCCTTCAATTTCATTCTAACAATCAAACCGGCAATGATAATGATAATAGGAACAAAGATTGCTGCGCCTAAGCTTAATAGATAATTAACAACATCTGATAAAATTTCCATTATATTTCCCTTCTTTCTCTTCCTTCAAAGTTCTATTTTGCGTTGTTTATTGCCTCAATTAATTTACTCAGCTCCGCATCCTGATTCATGCCTGTCAAAAATGCGATACCGTTGATCACAGGGATTGGGTATTCCTTTGTGACCTTTGTTATTGTGATATATGCTGCAGCATCTACAAGGTAACGGTCTACCGATTTTAAATCTACGGCATCTACCTTTGCATCAACGTTTTTTTCCTTCAGCAAACGATTTACCTTTGATGCCACTGTCTGACTTGTAGCTACTCCGCTTCCGCAAGCCACGATTACTTTTTTCATAATGTTCTCCTTCTACCTGTTTTTTATGATTTTGATAAGTTCTTGAAACGCTTCTTCTTTATGCTCTCCTGAGAGAAAAGCAAGTCCGTTAACAGTAGGAATTCCATAATCCATATGACTATTTGTAATATCGATATAGGCAAGAGCTCCATGAAGCTCTCTTTGTAAAGAACGCAGGTTCACTGCCTCCACCCTGACATTGGTGATGTTCTCTTTTTCCAGCATGCGATTGATACGAAAAGCCACTGTTTGAGAGGTTGCAACCCCATTCCCACAAGCAACGATTACTTTTTTCATTAGAGTCCTTCCATTTGCTTCACTATTTCCAGAAATTCTTCCTTTGTTGCGGCCTTCAGCAAGCTTTCCATCGTGTCCTCGTTCTGAAAGTTCTGCAGCAGCAGCTGTAGAATTTCCACATGTCCCTCTTCTCTTTTAAAGCCCAGAAGAAACACAATTTGTACCGAAAGGATGCTGTCATTGTTCGCCATTTCACACCAGCTGATTGCATTTTTCAAACGAACAGGTGCAATAAACTGCTTCACGATGTTGATGGGATCGGAATGCGGTATTGCAACCGGATAAGGCTTTACCGGCAATGCGGTAGGATAATCCTGTTCCCGTTTTTTTATGGCTGATAGAAATTGTTCTGTTACATAGCCCAGATCCACAGCCTTTTTGCTCATGACTTCAAAAAACTCATCTGTACTTCTCACATCTAAATCAAGTTCACAAAGCTCATCACAGATCAATGTATCATTCATCTTATCAAACCTCCTTTTGTTAAAGGAAAATCATATTTGCGCGCAAGCTCTTCCTTACAAAATAAGTATATTTTATCGAAACCGTTTTCACAAGAATTGTTAGGTACTATGTTTGGATATACGTTTGCACATCACTATGATGAGCATTCACGTTGTGCAAAAAATAAAACGATTCTCTTTGAATGAGATACCAGCAAGTACGAAAGTACATTCACCGGCAATGATTAAATGCCGGTACATAGCTTTTAATTGGAAATTTACAGGAAGTCTATATTCTGAATAGATAAAAGCAATAGGACATGCGTGTGAAAAAAAGAGCCACGCATTAGCTCATACCTTATGAGGATATTAAAAAAAGCAAATATATCCGATTCGACATATCTGCTTTAAGTAAATCTCTGTTTATTTATGGATCAAAGGCTTCCCCGGCACCTCGTGGCAATGACGGCATCTTGCCTCGTACTGCTCACTTGCTCCCACCAGAATGATTGGATCATCATAGCGGGCGGCTCTGCCGTCAATCAGCCGCTGACTTCTTGTGGCAGGTGCTCCGCATATTGTACACACCGCTGTCAGTTTTGTAACGAATTCCGCATGTGTAAACAGCTGCGGCATGACACTGAACGGCTCCCCGCGAAAATCCATGTCCAGCCCGGCAACCATGACACGCTTTCCATGATCTGCAAAATAATCGCATATCTCTACAATCTCTTCATCGAAAAACTGTACCTCATCGATTGCAATTACATCATAGCTGTCATCTATGTAATCAAAAATCTCATGCGCACGGTTTATCACAAAGCTTTTTGCCGTGCTTCCGCAATGCGATACAACACATTCCTCACTGTAGCGATCGTCGATTTTCGGTTTAAATACGGCGATTTTCTTTTTCGCATATTCCAGTACCTTGATCCGGCGAATCAGCTCCTCTGTCTTTCCTGCAAACATACAGCCGGATATTACCTCCAGCCATCCTTCCTTATACTGCTGATACATAACGACACTCCTCACTAACATTACGATTTGTATTATATCATAAAGTGATTCCAGTATGTGCAATTTACATCTGTTACTTAACTTTCATTTTCTTTCATCCTATATCTCAGCTTTTAGGTAAACCTTTATCCAATTCCTGTAATTCAGAAAATATAATACCTGTAAAACTATAAAAGAAAAGAGGCATATGCCCCTTTTCCACTGTAGTTGTTATTTAAGTCCGTATTTTTTGTTGAATTTTTCAATACGTCCCTGTGCAGCAGCGAATCTCTGACGTCCTGTATAGAAAGGATGGCAGTTTGAACAAGTATCAACACGCAGCTCTTTGCTGGTTGAACCAGTTTCAAATTCAGCTCCACAAGAAGTACATTTTACCATAATACGGTGGTACTCTGGATGAATTCCTTTTTTCATTTTAACTCTCCTTCCGCCTTAAACCTCAGGTGGGTTTAAAGTAAGTGCTATACAATTATAGCAATAAGTTTCTGCGAAAGCAATAGGTTTTTAGTAAATTCACATAAGAAATACATGAAATATTTCGTGTGAGACATTGCGAATCGCAGGACCATCAGATGATTTTCATTTACTATTTGAAAATAAAAAATCGTATTGCATATTGCTAAGGAAATCCTTTAAAAGCAATGCCAGTATAGTTGAATTCCTTTTAACGTGAAAAATAACAAATTTTATCAATTATTCGTGGATTCTTTAGGAATTTGACAGATTCCATACGTATAGAAGGGGGTAAGGAGCCCTTACAGAATGGAGGACATAAAAATGTCAAATGCAAGGAATCAACTCAACTACAGTAACGATCTATTTTTTAAGTACACCCTTTCCCGTGAGGATGAAGGCTCTGTGTACGCCCGCAACACCATCATTGAACGTGTTACCGGAATCAAGGTAAAGGAAAGCACCGTCCTCAATCCGAATCTGGACCCGGGCATCATCGGAAAGAAGCGCATCATTCTGGATGTCCACGTGAAGGATGAACAAAACCGTCATTTCAATATCGAGATGCAGACAACCTACAAAGGTTTAGCGGAAATGATGCGCTTTGAATTTTACGGTGCCAGAGCGTTGAACAATCAGCTGAAAAGCGGTGAGTTTTATGATCAATTAAAGCCGGTTTATCAAATCATATTCATTGATGAGTATGCATGGAACAACAGAAATCTGATCAATCAGTATCAGATGCGCAATGAGCAGGGAGAGAATGAAAGCTACTACCCACTCATCCTTCGCACCTTTGTTCATATGCCGGCAATCAATGACATTGTAAAGGAGAAGGAAATGCAGAGACTGAATGACTTTGAACAGCTGATATACCTGTTTGAAAATAATAAAAAAAATGATATACTGAAGTCGAAGGAAAGGCTGGTGAAGGTATTCATGGACAAGTACGAGGAAATGCAGAAGGATGATGAGCTGTGGTCAACCGCAATGGCGATTCAGATGGGAGAGGCACGTTACCGCAACGGCTTGCGTGACAGCTTTGAAGAGGGAAAAGCTGCCGGAAAAATGGAAGGTAAGCTGGAAGGAGAGAGGCAGCTCTTACACAGACAGATGCAAATCAAGTTTCATGAGGATTGCGCAATGTGGCTGCAGGCATTAACTGAGGAACAAATGCATATAGTATCCACATTGGTTCTGGAATGTGATACCTTCGAGTCTGTAAAAAAACGAATAAGCAAGTCCGACACGACGATATAAGCTGTCATTTGTAAATACATACATTGTGTGTTACTGTTTTAGATGTACAACGCAAAAAGGCTCTCTGCACACATAAGTGCTGAGAGCCTTTTGCTTACTATAAGAGGTATCGCAATCCCCTTGCGAATTGTGTACTCTATTATGCAATAGAACCCCTTTCATTCAACAGCAAAGCCTTCCTTTTGTGGTAAAAGAATGACTTATTTTTCCTTCATGCTTTCTATGAACAGCAAGAAAGATTTTCTTACTTTCAGCTCATTTCTCAATGCTGCATAACAGAGAATTTTTCCGTATGCTTCAGCTCTTCCATCAGCTTTTGTAGATAGTCCTTATTCTTTTTATTCATTTTTAGTGTATAGTTTCGAGAAACCTGAAAGTTATCCTGCTTGATATAAGAAATGCTGATATAAAACGCATTATCATAAAAGTACTCCTTCACACTCCTAGTACTGACTTCCTTTTGCACATCCAGCAGATCTTTCATGGATTCCTCATCCTGAACAGAAGTACCATACCCATCATAATATTCTTTATTCTTCGCATCATAGAACTGCATAGCGGAATCATTTTCAATAGAAGATGCATTCACATCAATATTTACACGCACCATGTCTGTCAGCGATGGAAATTCCTTTACCATCCCCAGCCCTTTTGTCTGCGTATACATATAGCTAAAGCCGAAGGTTCCGATATAAAGCAATGCAAATACGATTACGTGAAGCTTTTTTATCTGTATCTTTCGATTGGAGAAGAATATCATACAAAAATATGCAACCAGTATAATCAGGCTGGGAACAACGACACCGCCATTGATATTCATGACGAATAAAACCATACAGAAGGTGATAACCGTGATAATCACCGGGTATCCGAATAAGGTAACAGTTCGCTGCTCTGCATCCTCAGGCTTTCTATCCACAAAGGATTTCCAGCCAAACCAGAAGCACAGCACACCGATGACTCCCCAATATAGAAAGTACAGCCAGTTAAATGCGTTTATCAGAGTATCAATTCTATGCATTTCCGACGCCATGGAAGCTATCATATTAAATAGAAAGGCATATATTGTACTCGGCATGGAAAGCAGCATCTGGATCATTCCCATATTGATAAATTCACTTGGTGATGCGCCGATATCTCCAAGAATTGCCGTTATCTGATTACTAAAGAAAATCGTCGCGGAAAGCATGACAATAAACGGCATGACAACGTAAGCACCGTTGACAAGAATACTGTCAATCAGATTGTTGCATTTCACGCTTAAAAAGGTGAAAATGGAATACTGAATCAAAAGCAGGATGGATAAACCGAGAAAGAAGATTAACGGTATCAGCATATAGAGCGGTCTCTCCCGATATCCGAGCCCCAGCATTATAAAGTAGCCCAGAAGATAGTTCATCAGCAACGGGACCAGTACGACAAGCAGCCCGCTGATATAGTTGTATAGAAACAGATGCTTTCTTTGTATCGGTAAAGAGAAGTACATCTCATGACTTCTTTTCTTATACAAATAGCGAAAATTATATATTGGTAACAGATATGACAGGATACAGCCTCCAGCACAGGTTGCCGCTCCCAGAGCAATGAATCCCATATAAAAGGTATCCAGTGAATACGGGCCGCGTGGCAGTCCCATATAATTAAAGGTGAAGAATGGCATTATCAGAAACAGAATGATAAAAACCAGTATCAACAGCCGTTTATTGCTGTTTACATAATAGCGCAGATAGGCCTTAAAATCATTCATCATAAACACCATACCCCTTCTTTTCCATTTCATAGATGAAGACCTCCTCCAGATTGACATTCAGCACTTCCATCATCAGAGGGTCCATCGTATTCAAATAATTTTTAATTTTTTCAATATCTCCCTTAACAACCAGATTCACTACACGCGACTGCACATGCATCGACAGCAAATCCAGTGCCTTAAAATCATCTTCACGTTTTTCTTCTTTAAACGCAAGCTGAATCTTGTGGATATTTTCCTTCGTTTCATCCACATAGCCGGCAGTTCGAATCGTATTATCCTCCAAGATACCGAATGTATCGCAGATATCCTCCAGCTCACGCAGATTATGACTGGATATGATTACAGTCATTTCCTTTTCCTCGATCATTTTACTGATTGCCCGTTTAAAGGTCAGCCGCATCACCGGATCCAGACCGTCAAATGCCTCGTCAAGAAACAGATATTTTGGTGAAATTGCAAGTGCCAGAACGATAAAGGACTGACGCTTCATACCCTTGGAGAAATTCTTCAGTGTCTTATTTTCATCCAGCTTAAAGATAGCACGATATTTCTCGTAGATTTCATCATTGAGATTTGGATACCATACACGGTAAAATTCCTTCATATCCTTTAACGTGGCATTAAAGAAATAAAACGGATCATCACTGATCAACAGAATATCACGTTTCACATTGGGATTATCAAATACCCTTTCATCATCAATACAGATACATCCCAGATCCGGCTTCATAATACCGGCCATAATTTTCAGAAGTGTGGATTTACCTGAACCATTGGGACCGATCAGACCAAAAACACTGCCGCTGTGAATATCCAGGTTTACATCCATCAGCACGGTCTTTTCTTTAAATTTCTTTGTCAGTGACCTGATTTTAAGCATGATCCTTTCCCTCCTCATATACGGAATTCACCACTTTATAGAGCGCTTCCTTTTCGATATGATGCTGCTTCATATCAAGAACTGTTCCCTTAAAGTCCTTCAGCTTTTCTTCCCGTATCAGCTTATCGGATTCATTGTCTGCCACAAAGCATCCCTTTCCTTTCTCCGAATAAATATATCCGTGCTCTTCCAGCTCCTGATAGGCTTTCGCAACCGTGTTGGGGTTTACACCAATCTGCGAAGCCATGGCACGAACAGAAGGAAGTTTGTCATTTGGTGATAGAATACCAATTGTGATAAACTCCAGTATTTGCTTTTTCAGCTGTTCAAATATCGGAAGCTTGCTTTGCGTGTCAATTACAAACATCAATTGCACCTCCAGTGTATTAGTGTACTAAATACAGTAATACACTATCATGGTATTCGTATTCTGTCAATAACAACTATGTCGAATATCTGTTTTCTTAAACTATTTATGACTATACCGGTTACCATAGGACCAAATGAATATGAAGAAAAAGGTCCGGACAATCTGAATTCAGATCATGTCCAAACCTTACGTTCGGTATAAGCTGTATAGCGGATATACAGTAAACAGAGTGTGAATTCCCATAAAAACAGCTGTTATTGATTCTGCTTTTCCTCTTTTTCAAGCTTTCCTTCCCGATTGCGCACAATCACCGTACCAATCGGCTCGTCAAGAAACGGGATGATTTCCGGATCATAATTGCATACGGTATTTAAAGCGAAAACCTGCGTATGTTCAATATCATCAATATACTCCTGTGTTTCATCTCCGGCGAAGATTCTCCAGCCGCTGTCCGGATTGTCTTTGGAGGGCTCCTCGCGTACCATATAACAGATGGCATCCTGATCTATGCTGACACGATCCGTCACAAAGCAGCCCAACGTGCTGTCAATCAGCTTTTTCCCTTCTTTCATGCCCGGGAAATACTTCTTTCCCTCCAGCCAGGAATAGCGGTTCCATACATTGGTACGATTTTCAAAAAACAGCTTTTCAATCGCCTGCAGCTCATTTTGAAACATCATACTTCCATAATCGTTGTTCATCCCGGAGCTGCGGAACATGAAATAACACCCTCCGCACAGATAACTGAGCGCATATTCCTCCCATCTGTCAAACTGCCGGAATGCACGGGTTCCGATATCCTGCAGCATCATGTCCGCCGTTTCCCGATCCAGAAGTTCCACTGCATAGCATTCCCGTATCATGCGGACACATTCTCCATAATCAAAGCCGGCAAAGCCCTGATCCTTCAGGAACGGGTAAAACTGCTTCGCAAAGGTTTTGCAGCCCTCAAAGAACAGCCTTGCTTTTTCATCCAGCTCTTCCAAATCGAACTGAGGCTCATCCCTCCAGAAGCCCAGAAACTGCTCGTACTGCCATTGCACATTATCATTCAAAAAGGCTTTGATTGCCCTGATTGCACTCTCTTTATCGGTGATTTCAAACTGTTCCTTCAGATGCTTTCGCAATGCCTCCCGGTTGATGTTTTCACCTACCTCAAGCGTTACCAGATCGTATCCGTTTAAAATTGAAGGTATTCCGGACAACAGAATTTCAAATTCTTCTCTTTGTATAGCGACCTTGCCCTCAAGGCGTTTGGTCTTCATCTTTTTTTCCAGCTGATGCAGCAGCTTGATATAGGTAATTTTTTTCTGTGACATATCCTTCGTCTCCTTGTATGATCAATATCACTATTATACAACAGTTTACCCGGTAGGGAAACGACGGATGTGTAAGATTATCTTCTTATTCAGCTTAGCCTCTGCATGAATACGAAATCGTTCCGAATTTGAATATGAATAAGCCCATTGCCGCTTTCCATATCTTTCTATCAAAGCATCTGAATTATGATTTATTGCCCTATGGGAATAGAAGGGTTGCACATTCTGCGATAAGTGCGGCAATACAGAGGGCATTCAATATGTAAAATATCAAAATGATCACCTTGAGCAGCGTCATATTACGCAGCAGTGCAACCAGATGTGTTGTCAGTGAATACGGATGATCCATAGTTTGCAGTGATAAAATTTCCATATAGTCGCCGGGATTCCACTCCTTAGACTGCCGGATATGAAACAATATGTCATCCACCTGCATCTGATTTTTTAGTAAAGCATCCTTGAACATCATAAGCTGTTCCTTTTTCTGTTCCAGCAGAATCAACAGCTGTTCCCGATCCATGACTCCCTGCTGAAGCTTTGTGATTTCCTCTAGACTTAGGCCCAGTACCTTCCATGCAAGGATGCATTTCAGTTTTTTCTTTGCTGCTTCATCATACAGACGAATGCGCCCCTGATAACCGCTGGGCTTCAAAAGATCAATCTGATCATAATACTGCAGTGTCCGTACACTGATATTGCAGGAATCCGCAAGCTCACGTATGGTAATCATTACAGAATTCCTCCCTTCTCCAGCCATGCAAACACCAGTACAATTACAAGAATCGCACAAAACAGCCGTGTGGAAATAACCGCATGCCGATAGGTCTTTCTGCTGCATCGATAGTTATAAATCTGATAGATGGAATTCCACTTCCAGATCAGCATCCCCTCCACACAATCATCGTCATGCTGTTCATCCGATACCGCTGCAGTGATATCAAATTCCTCATGCTGCCGGATCGCATGTATAACATTGTTTACAGCCCTCAGCTGTTCCTGCTTTTCCTCCAGCTTTTGATTCAGCTACTTTTTATGTGTCATAAGCAGCTCCTTCAAACATTTTTCACTGCTGCCATGCAACAGCTGCTGAATCTGTTCCAGAGAAAACCCAAGTCCACGATAATAGCTGATACATTGCAGCCGCACTACATCTTCTTTATTATACATTCGATTTCCCTGTATCCTATCCGGATGCAGGAGTCCTTTTTCCTCATACAGACGAATCGCTTTTCTGCTTAAATGACAGCGTTCGCACACCTCATGAATCTGATACATATTCTTCACCTCTTCCCCTATTGTAGACTATTCCCCTGCGTCACCCGCAAGAGTTTTCAAAGAAAAAACCGCCATGTTTGCGGTTATCGTATTCCTATACCATCCTGCTTCTGTTTATATTGGGAATAGCGCAGAAACAGCAGCTCTGCCAATACAAAATACAGATTTGCCGCCTCATGCAGAATAAGATTGCCAATCATCACCTGTGAGGTTGTGATGTAGATGCTTTTCGTGCATTTATGAGCGAGCTCATTATTTTTCAGTCGCGTCATGGATATCGTTTTGATGCTTCTTAGACGAAGCTGAGAAGCAAACTCATTGATCAGCTCCCCTTCTCCGCGCAGGGAAATCAGAATCACAACATCATCACGGCTCAAGAAGGGCAGAACCATTTCCGTTTCCTTTTCGCCGGATAGAACATAGACAAATTCTCCGCAATATAAAAACATACGCTGCAGCTCCCTTGCCACAGAATCCTGCAAGGCTCCTGTTCCATATACGAATATGCGTCCAGAGTGATACAGCATTTCACAGATATCCGTGAAATCACGCTCCCGCAGCTCATCAATGGCGTATTTGCTTGTATCACATACATGCTCAATCAGATGCTCATCAATCACCATATCCCCGGATGGCCGGTTTTCCCAGCTCAGATATACCTTCAATTCACTGTATCCCTTCAGCGACAGCTTCTGGGCAAAGCGCAGGATCGTCGTTTTGGAAACATGGCAGCGCTGTGCAAGCTCAACGATAGACAGATTCTGACATTCCTTTCCATGCGCCTGTATATAGTCCCAAATGTACAGGTCATTGGAGGACAGCTCCTTATAATGCTGATTGACTAGCTCTGCAAGTTTCATGATCCTTCACCTCATTCTCTACGATTATATCATGAATTCCATCATAAACCAGCAATTCTGAAAAAGATCACAGCATTCCCACGCAGTTACAGCAAAAAAACACCCGTATGCATAAGCGTATGCAACCACGGGTGTTCTCTTCTATAATCTATAACATAAGTTTCAGATTCTTATTTTAATTCCGGCCAGTAATCCTTATTCGCCTCGATCAGATCATCCAGAATCGCTTTTGCGACGCTTGCACTTGGTACCATGCGACTCAGTGTCAGGGCCTGCCACAGCTTCTGATAGCTCTGTTCCGCCCATGCTTCCACAACCAGCTTTTCCACAGCGACCTGCTGCTCCATCAATCCCTTCTGGAACCGTGGAATATCCCCGATGCACAGCGCCTGCGGTCCATCGCTTCCCACCAGACAAGGCACCTCAACCATTGCAGTCGGGTCAAAGTTTTGTACAGCACCGTTGTTTTCCACAATCAGCAGCATTTTTTCCTTCGTATTGTATGCCAGTGCACATGCCAGATCGACAATATAGGATGCATGCTCATCAATATGCAGATCCGCTCCCTCACTGCTCTGTGCCTCTGCTATCTTGCGGCATTCTCCGAATACGAATTTTTCACGGCCATCCATAACCTGGTTGGCACGGGTATAGGCAGGATCGGTATGTTCCACTACATAATCCGGGTAGAAGTAATATTTCAGATAGGTGTTCGGCAGGGTATCCGGATCCAGTGCATAGACATCTCTTGCCTTGCGGAAGGTATCTGTCCAGCTGTCATCCGTGTGCTGATACATCTGTGCTTCCACACAGTATCCCTTTTCTTTGATATGTTCCTTTAATACAGGCATCAGATCATTTCCCGCATGATCCTTAATACTCGTCCACCATCCGAAATGGTTCAGTCCGTAATAGGAGATGTCCATATCCTTTCTGGAATCCAGATGCAGGATTTCCGCCATATGACGTTCAATGCCGATTGGCATATCACAGATATTGAGAATACGGGAATCCGGGCGCAGCTTTCTTGTCGCCTCCGCTACGATTGCGGCAGGATTGGAATAGTTCAGCATCCATGCCTGCGGTGAATATTTCTCCATGTAGTCAACCAGCTCCAGCATCGCACCGATGGAACGCATACCGTAAGCAATTCCTCCAGGTCCACAGGTTTCCTGTCCGACGACATTATATTTCATCGGTATTTTCTCATCCAGCTCACGCATTGCATATTTTCCCGCACGAATATGTGCCATGACGAAGTCTACATCCGTAAAGGCTGTTTCCGGATCGGTAGTTGCCAGAAAGCTAATCTCCGGATTCCGCTCACGAATCAGGACCTCGCATGCATCCGCAACAATTTTCTGACGATCTGCATCATTGTCATAGAACTTGATTGAACGAAGTGGAAAGCGGTCCAGATGGCTCAGCAGCATCAAAACGATGCCCGGTGTATAGGTGCTTCCTCCTCCTGCAATCAGTATTGAAAATTTCTTCATATCAGTATCCTCCTTTATCAGCCGTTGTTAAGGGCTGTCGTAATAAACTATACTCGTTATTCTCTTCCAAGCAGAAGCTCTGCCTGTTCTCTTACCTTTGGTACATCCAGACCGATGATGACCTGAATGGAGGTGCCGTTTTTCACAAGGCCGATTGCCCCGTATTTCTTAAACTCTTCCAGGCTCTGTACCGCCTTTTCATCCTTAACAAGCAGACGCAGGCGTGTCGCACAGTTGCTGATTTCCAGAATGTTGTCTCCACCGCCCAGTGCGGATAGTATGCCGTTTACATCAAAGCGGTCACTTCCGGTGCTCTTTTTCTCATCCTTTAATGCCTTGTACTCATCCTTTGTCAGCAGCTTGGCATCCTCATCCACCGCTTCTCGTCCCGGCGTTGCATAATTGAATTTCAGAATCATGAATTTGAATACAAAGTAGTAAATCGCGGTAAAGGCAATACCGATGACAAGCATCCAGACATACATCATTTCATGATTTTTAAACAGTGGTATCAGATTCAGGAAGATGATGTTGGGAATACCCTGACCGAAGTTTCCAATAACACCGAACAGTAACATGACCACCGCAAGCAGTGCGGACAGTACTGAATAGACAACGTACAGCACAGGCGCCACAAACAGGAAGGTGAATTCCAGCGGCTCAGTAATCCCGGTCATCATCGCTGTCAGACAGGCAGGCACCATCAGTGCGACAACCATCTTCCGTTTTTCCGGACGTGCTGTTTTATAGAAGGCAAGGGCAACACCGATGACACCGAAGATTTTCGCAAGCTCTCCATTGGAGAAGCCACCCAGCGGATACAGCTCAATCAGCGGCTTGGAGGAGTTAACAAAGTCCGGCAGATGCTGTGCCCAATAGGATATCGTACCACCATCCACAATGACGTTATCAAACAGAACCGGTGCATAGATAAAGTGATGAACACCGAATGGCAGCAGCAGCTTCTGTAACAGATTATATGTGAACAGACCGGCAGCACCACTCGCCTTGAAGAAGCCCTGCAAACCCAATAGGGCGGATTGTACATGCGGCCATACAAGTGCAATGAGGATTGCGACAGGAATCATGACGAAGAAGCCGATCATGACAACAAAGGCAGACCCCTTGAAGACACCGAGATAATCCGGAAGCTCCTTGTCATAAAATTTATTGTGCAGATAAATGGCAATACCCGCAATCAGGATAGCTCCAATCATTCCGGTATCCAGCGTTTTGATACCGGCGATCATGGCAAGTCCACTGGTACCTCCCACCTCCGCGGCAAAGTCAAAGCCCAGTGAAGAACCGAACTGGTTTAAAAATTCACTGACAAAGTAGTTGAACGTGATATAGATCACAAAGGTTTCCATGCACGCTCTGGCATTCTGCTTTTTCGCAAGCGCAATCGGCAGGGAAACAGCGAACAGTACTGGCAGCTGATTGAATACCGTATTCGCACCGGCACTGATCATTGCCCAGAATTTGTACCATATAGACTCCGGATTCGCCAGATCCCCCATGATCTGCGGATTCATACAGGTCGTCGCAAGACCGACCATGATTCCGGCAAAGGCAAACAGCAGCACCGGTGTAAACATGGCCCCTCCAAATTTTTGAATCTTCTGTTTCATAACATCCTCCAATTCTCCCAATTACATGTAAAGGTTTTCATTAACACCGCTATTGTATCGTAAAAGGCTTACCATCCACAAGCAATCCAGTTCGTTTCGTTCCAAGGTGGCAGAAGTAGGAATTTTTCCCTTTTTACAGGAAATTTCCCAGAGAATCGTTTATGGGTCAGACGGTTATGGAGTGGCACCGGCAGCTATTGATGTTTACAGCGATTTTCATATCACACAGGTATATGAAAAACCGCAGATGATTTCTGCGGTTTTTCATAGATTCCCTATGTATTCGTATACTGATTATCTGCTTTTTGGAAATACGTGGCGCATCGCCTTGTATCCAACACCAACCAGAAAGGCAGTGGCAAGCAGAACGGACATCGTTTTTTGTGTCATGCATTCAGCCTCCTTTTGTTAATAACAGTATATCGTAGAATACTTATCCATACCATACGATTTCCTTACCCTTCCCTTACAGTTTTGTCATGCTTTTTCTTAACGTTTACGAAACATGTGGTTTCTTATGTCATTTCACTTCGGATAAGATGAAGAGACTGTCTGCTTGCTATCCTCCTGCAAAATACCAATCTGTAAAAAATAAAATTTCAGAAACAAATAATCACTACATAGTACCTACAATATCCGTATAGTATATGATTTCTTTTACTAAAGCTCTTGCGAACTCAATTTCACCTTGTGTGCTGCTTCCTATGTAATGATCAATATCCACAACAAGGATTGCATCGGAGATACGTATCCTTTCCTTATGCATGTCACCAAGCAGCTCCCTTTCTTCTCTTGTATACACAGCTATATCTGAATTTGTCGGATATACAATACTTAACATACAATTTCCCTGCAATGTCATTTCCTCTGTGATTTTCATAATCTCATTCCTGAATTTCAGACTCCCACATACCGTAATGATTTTCATGTTTTTTCACCTCGTTTTCGTTTTCATAAACTCTGCATTAAATGCTTTGCCTTCCATATTCTTATTTTGTTTTTTAACTCATCTTAACCGCAGAAATCTATTTAATTACTGTTTTTATATTATATCGATATATCCATTATATAACAATATCTGTTGTTTCAATAATGGTTACATAGGATGATCAGATACAATCTTTTGATGAATATCCTATTTGGGTATTCTTTGACCGATTTACTTCCGTGACATGAAGTGGTATCATACATAATAAAGAGGAAAAGGAGCACAGATTATGAACATACTTGTTATCAACGGAAGTCCGCATGTGAAAGGCACTTCTGCACTACTGATGGAAGAGTTTATACGGGGAGCACAGGAAAAAGGACATGAAATCCATGTGTTTCATGCCGCCAGAGAGGATGTCCATCCATGCATTGCCTGTGATACATGCCGTAAGACCGGTAACGGATGCGTGTTTAAGGATGGAATGGAAAAGCTGAATCCAATGCTTGCGGATGCAGAGCTGGTTGTGTTTGTAACACCATTGTATTATTTCGGAATGAGTGCACAGATCAAAGCCGTATTCGACCGCTTCTATGCGAACAATACTGCATTACGGGAACAGCAGAAAAAAACCATTGTATTAGCTACCTGCGGCGATACGGAGGACTGGACATTTGATGCATTAAAGCACCACTTTGAAGATGCTTTCCGCTATATGCGGTGGACATGCATCGGCAGTGTGTATGCATTGGGAATGTATGTCAGAGAGGATATTGAGCAATCTGATTATCCGAGAGAGGCGTACGAGCTGGGACGCAGCTTATAAAGATTTAAAAGGGTGAACACCATATAAAAATGGGTTACCCTTTTTTATATGATGTTTTGAATTATGCAACATCAAAATAAATATGTAAGTAAAAGAGATAACGAAACATTTAAAGAACGATTACAATGAATTAGCCTTGTATCTTTATTTGATCTAGCACCGTTTTATTTAATTGCTCCTCGAATTGCTGTATCCTTTTCATCATTGTTTCACAGGGTATGGATTCACCATAAATCATATTGCTCATCGCCTTATAATCCTTTCCAAAATATGCGATAGCATTTTCCTTCGGTACCAGTTTGCAGCCGCCTTGTAATACTAAATCATATCGTGCCCAATTACATGGATAAAACTTCTTTTTGAAGGATACCACTCCAGACGGACAGATATTCCATGCATACTTCTCAGCAAGCTTTTCTGCCATAGCATTTGCCGAAGGATATCCATATTCATGTAAAACATTACTGTAGTATGGGATAGTATAATATCCACTGATAAGCCGGTATATTTTATTACTGCTGTATAGTCTGTGAAGAGGCATTTTAACTGCATCCGGATTGCTTATATCATAGAAATCACTGTTTGTGAAAATAGTGCCTTTGGGGGAGTTTTTCATCCGTTCTTCCATTTTCATCATAAGATTTTCTCCCACAACACATCACTCCTTGTTACAAAAATTACATGCTTTTAGTAACAAAATTACAATAGGTATTGTATATAAATGATATCTTTGAACATTATGCAGATATTATCAATTCAAACCTGTGAATGACTGTCCATCATTTTTCGAGTTAAGTATTGAGCTATCGAAAAAAGTGGAAATTAAAGAAATTAAAAATTTCGATATGTTGTTCCTAAGTATGTCAAGTCTAATTTATCTATACGGATAATACACAAAAAAGTTCTTCTTTTGAGAAAAGAGGATTTTTTAAAATTAGGATATTTTCGGCCTTTTGTGATAATTCATTAATGTACTTTGTGGTATTCAATTAATGTACTTTGTGCTTTTTCGTTAATGTATTTTGCGGTATTTCATTAAAGTGATTTGTGCTTAGCTGTTCCTGTTGCTTATGACAGCTATAAGTGAAATACACATCCTCCATTTCACAGTAATCCGGCAAAGCGATATGCAATTCCATACCCTCTAAAAGAAATACCATTCCATCACGGTAAAAAAATCCCGGTCTCCATATGTACGCATACAAAAAAAGACCCCATCTCTTATGACAGAAATGGAATCCTTCTTCATACTTTCTTATTTCTCTTTTTGCTCACGATATGCTTTCGTAAACAATACCAGACGTAAAATCCCAACAATCAGCAATGCCCCACCGATCACCGACAACACGATCTGATCACTGTCGATACCATAATAGATAAAGAAACAGGAAATCAGACATACGAATATAGCTGTCAGTAATGCAGGCAGTACCGTTTTTGTTTGCAATTAGCTCACCTTCGTTCCGTTTGGCAGATCCTTAACAATCGTTACAATATCCAGATCATCCGCATTGCTGGCACACAGAATCATGCCCTGACTCTCTACACCACGCAGCTTGACCGGCTTCAGATTGGTCACAACGATGACCTTCTTTCCGACAACATCCTCTGGTGAAAAGCTTGCGGCAATACCACTGACAATCTGGCGGGTTTCCTCACCCAGATCAATCTGTTCCACCAATAATCTGTCCGCCTTTGGATGCTTTTCGGCAGAGATAATCGTTCCAACCTTCAGCTCCACCTTTGTAAAATCCTCGATTCCGATTTGTTCAACAGGTGCATCTTCTTTCTTCGCTTCTTTTTTATCCGCCTTCTTTGCGGCTTTTTCTTCCTTCTTGCGGTCTGCTTCCAGTGTTTCCATAAACTCCTTCGCATCAATTCGTGCAAACAGAATTTCCGGCTTTCCTTCCACTGTATGCCCGCATTCCAGCATTCCAAACTCCTTCAGGCTGTCTGCATCACGCTCGGATGTGCTCAGCTCCTCAAGAATTTTCTCAGCGGTTTCCGGCATATAGCTGCTCAGCAGTACGGCAGAGAAACGGATACATTCCAGCAGGTTATACAGAACAGTTGCCAGACGATCCTTCTTCGCTTCATCCTTGCCAAGCACCCATGGCGTCGTTTCATCAATATACTTGTTGCAGCGCTTCAGCAGGGTAAAGATTTCATCAATTGCTTCTCCGACATGCAGGGTTTCCATTTTCTTTTCCACACGCTTCGGCGTATCCAGAGCAAGAGCAATCAGCTCCTTGTCGATATCCTCCTGCTCCAGCGGATTGGAAATCACCCCGTTGAAGTATTTATTCTGCATGGAAATGGTACGGTTGACAAGATTTCCAAGAACATTGGCCAGATCAGAGTTTATACGCTCCACAACCAGATCCCAGGTAATCGTTCCATCCTGTGCAAACGGCATTTCATGCAGTACGAAATACCGCACGGCATCCACACCGAAGTAATGCACAAGCTCATCCGCATAGATGGCGTTTCCTTTGGATTTGGACATCTTTCCATCTCCAACCAGCAGCCATGGATGACCGAACACCTGCTTTGGTAGCTGCTCACCGAGTGCCATCAGCATAATCGGCCAGTAAATGGTATGGAAGCGCAGAATGTCCTTACCGATGATATGTACATCCGCAGGCCAGTATTTCTGATACAGCTCTCCATGGTTTCCATCAGCGTCAAAGCCCAGTGATGTGATATAGTTGCTTAGGGCATCAATCCAGACATAGACAACATGTCCCGGGTCGAAATCAACAGGAATACCCCATTTGAAGGATGTACGGGATACACACAGATCCTGCAGACCCGGCTTCAGGAAGTTGTTGATCATCTCATTCTTTCTGGATTCCGGCTGAATAAATTCCGGGTGATCCTCAATATGCTTGATCAGACGCGGTGCATATTTCTGTAGATTGAAAAAGTATGCTTCCTCACTTGCTTTTTCCACAGGACGCCCGCAATCCGGACATTTTCCGTCAACCAGCTGACTTTCCGTCCAGAAGGACTCACACGGCGTACAATATAAGCCCTCATAGGTGCTCTTGTAGATATCGCCCTGCTCATACAGCTTCTTAAAGATCTTCTGTACCTGCTTTTCGTGATAATCATCCGTCGTACGAATAAAGTAATCGTAGGATGTGTTCATCATATCAAAGTTTTTGCGCACAATTCCGGCAACTTTGTCGACAAATTCCTTCGGCGTTACACCGGCTTCCTTTGCCTTTTCCTCGATTTTCTGTCCATGCTCATCCGTACCTGTCTGGAAAAATACATCGTAGCCCTGCTGGCGCTTGTATCTTGCGATCGCATCTGTCAGTATGATTTCATACGTATTACCGATATGCGGTCTTCCCGATGTATAGGTAATCGCGGTTGTGATGTAGTATGGTTTTTTGTTCTTACATTCCTTACACATATTCATATCCTCCTTATATAAGAAAAAGCCCCCGCCAAAGGACGAAAGCTTCGTGTTACCACCTTTATTCATGCACGCATACACGTACACCTCATTTGCCGTTAACGCCGGCCTGCGGTTCTTCCTAATTATTCAGAAAAACGGTTCCAGGGCCATGTTCGCTTTTTCCTCATGAGAATTTACACCAGCCATTCTCTCTCTTCGCCTTGGATAAAAGCTACTCTTCCTGTCATTACCTTTGCAGTATCATTATATAGAATTCTTCCCGCAAAGACAAGGAAAAATACATAAAATAAAGGATTTCGCACAATAATGCATTGCCGAAACATCGCTCAGGGCCGCATGTCTCTATAAAAAGAGAAAGCTATTTGCAAGGTTTGTCCGTTTGGGAAATCACCATAGGAAAAACATACTGCTTTTCCGTTTATTGATAAATAACGGAAATGGCTGTATACCCGACGGGTGTGCGATCAAAAAGGGCATACATCAACAAAGGTGTATGACTTTCAAGAAACCGGAAATCATAGCATTTTACCATATCATATTTCATGTATCTATCGCTGTCAACCTGTGCTATACTATGAAAAAAGGAAGTGCATAGCATGAAGAAAATCGGACTGGCGCTGCTGTGTCTGCTGATGGCCTGCGGGGTATCCGCTATGGTACTGTACGGTATCTGGAATCAATACAATCCCACAGCGATTATCGGCAGCAGCATACAAACGGAAAACACGGATGTAAAGGAAGTCACCGAACAATGGTTTGATGAGTTTTTCAAGCAATATGAAGGACCTTTTGTCCCCTTTGAATTCCGTATCAGGGATAAAAAAGTAAAATCCATTGAAGTCTTAAACAAGGAAGAGGGCTTTGTACAGCTCGATTATGAATTCAGGCCCGCAAGCGATAACCCTTATGTTACATCCTACTATTCCGCTACCTTGCAGGAGAACGGCTGGTATGTGGCGCAGGTTGTATTACAGCTTGAGAAAACATTGAATGGATATACTGTAAAAAACAAAATGTCATCCGTACAGTATCAAATCCAGACAGATCCTTCCCTGCGCAAACCTCCAACCACGCATTACGCGATGGCTGACAGGAAGGAAACCTATGCATTCTCTCAAAATCAGCTGTATGTCACCTATGATGCAGGGAAAAGCTTTAACGAGGTTCCGGTACCCTATGAAGATATCGCAGGGACGAATAACAGTACCTACAATGAACTGCTTCCGGCACATGGATATATTGTAAGCAGGGACTTTACTGCCTTTGTTTGTTATGACGAAACCGGAAGCTACCTGCAATACAGTGAAGATATGGGAAAGACATGGGAAAAAAGCAGAATTATTTCAAGAACCTATCGTGGAGATACGCTTTATCTGTCAAAAACGGAAAACAGCTGCTATATCACACTGGCAACAGATCGTTCACTCGGTCATGAGTATTACAGCACGTTTAAAAGCAGCGATTTAAAAACCTGGAAGCAGCTGACTGGTGAAGTATTGAATGAGAAAAGAGACATTATCTTTCTTTCCGATGAAACTGCCTACATCGGCGCCGGAACGGATGAACAGGGAAATCCGCTTGTATACTATACAGAGGATGATGGAAATACGTATACCACACTGACAATCCCTGCTCATGAGGTGGAGATACTGGGCAGCAGCTTCAAGCCATTCGTTCAGATGGAATATGTTTATCAGGAGAGGGGAATAACCTATATGATCGTCGCTCAGGGTACAGACGGCGATTATATAAAGAATAATGCTCTTGTCAAGGGACGCTATAAATCAAAGGACGGCATCAATTTTACCTTTGATAAAGAAATCAGTGACTCGCCGACACTGGCAGGTTAGATAGGAGAACCGATATGAAAGCATATATAAGATATGGAAGCATTGCACTCATGATTGCATCCCTCATCCTTACAGGCTATCAAATGACCTGCGGAGCCGTACTGTTTATCTTTTACAATGACAATAAAACCGCCCTGCTTTATCTCCTCAGGGGAGGTCTTGCGGCCCTCATCTTCCTTCTGCTGTTTTATCAGAAGGAGCTGAAGCAACTGTACCTGAAGCATAAAGCAAATACGTCAGGCTCTCTGGAATAAACACCTGTATAGAAAAAAGCCTTTCTACTAGATATCAACACCGCTGTGAAGAACTTCATAGCCCGTGTCCTTACACCTGTAGAAAGGTTTTCTTTTTCTCTATGACAGGAAATCAGATGTAGCTATGCATCCATCAGGACAGCTTCAAGAATTCCCTTAACTCCTCCATTCGCTCATACTGACCATGTGCATCGAACGCTTTCTGAATCTCATCCATCGCAAGCTTACGCACCGCATAGGGATACGCCACACTGTTTTCCTTTTCAATATGACGTTCAAGCAGATCAATATATGCCTGAATGAAACCGATCAGACGTACACAGACCTTCTCAGTGACATCCTTCTTTAGCAGCTTCTTCATGGAGCGGATGTAATATCTTGCGAGATCATGCTCCACAAGCATTCCCTGTTCGACAAGGAGTTTCCCCTGCGGACTTGCCTGCTTCAAACGGCTGAACACCAGCTCCTCCTCCTTCTGATGATGAAAGACATCCGCATATTCCTGTAGATAATCAAGACAGTTTTTCAGCCATTCTCTGTCCACCTGCTTTGTCCGCAGTATGGATAGCGAGTATTCCTGCATGGCAGCCAGCAGGTGTGAAATCATTTCATGCTCATATTCCAGCTGTTCCACCCATGTACGGGACACAGCATCTTTATATAAAACTGCTTCCTTTGCATACTCCTCATATACATAGTCTGCCGGAAGCATTTTTTGAAGCAGCTGTTCCCGCTCCCACAGCCATAAGGAAGGATTTTGGTAATGCTGCAGCTGGGAATCATTCTTCCATACAATACGCGCATGTGTATCATCCTGCACTTCCATGATCAGGTTACGTTCACAGGGCATTCCATGAAGAAACAGTGCTTCGATCTGCTTCAGCAGCTGTGTCAGATCGCCATCCACTGTATGCCGCTGTCCAAAGCCTGCAATCACCTGCGCGGCAGCCTCTTTTCCCTGCTCATGTACAAGACGCTCACTTAACACAGCATGCTCGCACTGTACCTCTTTCATCATTTCCTGCAGGCTTTCATGAATGTTGTTTTCATCAATCAGATCCGTCAGCTGCAGCCTGTGACAGCGATGCTTCTGTTCCCTGTGCAACGCAATGCACAAGGCTTCATTCCATTCGCTTAGAAAACAGATGCGCTTATACAGCAGCTGATGAATTCCTCCCAGCCGCTTACTCATGACGGTACTCCCGTATGGCTGCGCACACCTCATCAACGTTCAGGGCATGCAGCTCACAGGCATCGCGTAAGGACTCAAACTGAGAGCTTGGACAACCCAGACAGTGGAAGCCTGCTTCATACAGCACATCCTCCATCCCCTCATCCAGCTTCAACAGCTCCGCCATCGTCATATCACCATAGGATGGTTCACGTTTCGTAATACCGAAATTCTCCATATCTTTTTCAACCTCCTGAATTGTTCTGATTCCATAGCTCTCCTTTAGCCACTGTACGACTTCAGGGCTCAAAAAGGCAGGCAGCGTCGGTCCCAGATGGATATTCTTCACGCCCAGATGCAGCAGTGCCAGCAATACGATGACCGCCTTCTGCTCATACCATGCAATGTTATAGAGGATTGGCAGCTCGTTGATATCCTGTAAGCCAAAGGCCTCCTTCAGTGCTTCTGCAATCAGTACCAGAGAATAGGAATCATTGCACTGTCCCGCATCCAGGACACGGGGAATCCCGTTGATCATTCCCAGATCAAGCTTCAGATAACGGTATTTTGCACATCCGGCTGTCAGAATCACCGTATCCTTTGGAAGTGCTCTGGCGAAATCGGTATAGTAGCTTCTGGTGCTGTGCCGGCCATCACAGCCCGCCATAACGATAAACTGCCGGATATCCCCGTTTTTTACGGCTTCCACGACTTGATCCTGTAACGCCATGACCTGTGCATGTGCAAAGCCGCCGATTACACTCCCTGTTTCCAGCTGCTGCGGTGCAGGACAGTGCTTCGCCAGTTCAATAATACAGCGGAAGTCCTTTCTTCCATTCACTGCTTCTATATGCTCAAGTCCGTCATATCCGACAACACCAGTTGTAAAGATACGCTGCCTGTAGCTGTCCCTTACCGGAATGATGCAGTTGGTTGTCATCAGAATCGGCCCGTTGAATGCTTCAAATTCCTCATTCTGTTTCCACCACGCATTTCCGTAATTCCCTTTGAAATGCTCATATTTCTTAAATTCCGGATAAGAATGCGCCGGCAGCATTTCCCCATGTGTATAAATATCGATTCCCTGTGAACGTGACTGTTCCAGCAGCTCCTTTAAGTCGTGCAGATCATGTCCGGATACCAGAATACCCGGACGGCTTCCTGTTTCCAGAGATACCGTGGTGATTTCCGGCTGACCATAGGTGGCTGTGTTTGCTTCATCCAGCAGTGCCATGCCCTGTACTCCCATCTCGCCGGTCTTATCAAGCAACGTCAGATACTCCTTTTGTTCGTGATCCTCCAGCAAATATACAAGGGTGCTGCGGACAAAGCTGCTTAGCTCTGCTTTCCGGAATCCCAGCACAGCTGCATGCGACAGATAGGCACACAGCCCCTTCAGTCCGTACAAAATAAGCTCCTGCAAGGAACGCACAGTCTCTTTTTGATTCTTCAGGCATCCCTCCCGTGTCAGCTCCTCCACAGATTTTCCGGTATATGTTTTTTCAATCGCCCTGCGGATATTCGCTGTGGAAAAGTTAGCATTCGTTATCGTCATGAACAGATTGTTCATAAGCTGTTCGTCCGATGCTGTATCATATAATGCGGCATACTGACTTGCCCGTATCAAGGCATCCTGCAGATTGGCGCACGCTGCACTTTTCCCGCACATGCCCTGTACGGTACATGCCGTCTCGTTCATCGTTTCCTGGCACTGAAAGCAAAACATTTCTTCCATATTACCGCTCTCCCTTCTGTATCAGCAGCATACGGCTGTTTGTGTCTGCACGCAGGGCATGTACAACAGATGCCGGAAGATGAACTGCCTCCATACCCTGTATTTCCTTTTCTTCTCCATCAACGGTGAATATAATACGTCCCTCCAATACGATTGCCAGCGCTGCCCGCGTACTCGTATGTTCCTGGATTTCCTCTCCCTGAGCCAGTGCAAACAGCGTTGTGCTTCCGTTTTGCGTCAGTACTTTCGACACGATAGCACCGTCCTGCATTCCTGCCATTTCCTGTATTGTTTCTGTTTTCACAGATATCGCCTCCTTGCTTACGAAGCAAGTATATCGCGCAGACAGAAAAAAAGCGGTAATCTATATTACCGTTTTAAAGTTTCCATGCTCATCAAGAACCAGAAGTCCGTCATCCACCATGCGATACAGCTCTCTGGAAAGAGCCGGTCGGCTGACACCGAGAAAGCTTGCCAGCTCATGGCGCTTCAACAGGACATCGGGATGCTGCTGCATATATTCCATGATTTTTTCACGCAGGCTGTCCTTCATTAACAGCTTCAGCTTCTGTGACAGCGTATATGCTTTTTGTGAAAGCATGACATTCAGATTCCGGCTGATTCGGGGAAACCGGTGCAGCACACTGCGGGGAATCATAAGCACCGTGCTTTTCTTCATCGCTTCCGCAGAAAAGGGAAGCTTTTCATCAATAAACAGATAAACCTCTGCAAAGCAGTCCATCGGCTCCCGTATGATGGTCAGAATATTGCGGGTACCGTCCGGTGTATCATCAAAAACACAAACCGCACCCTCCAGCAATACATACAAATATTTGGGCGTGTCTTCCTTATGGAAAATGATTTCCCGGCGCTGAAACGTTTTCGTGACAGACTGCGCCTTCAGCTCTGCGACCTCCTCCGGTTTCATCTGATCCAGAATATGCATCTGCTTCATGGCTTCACCTGCTTTCTCTGCTTTTATGCGGCAAATGCATTGCTTATTTTTATAACAAAGCGAAGATACCGGTATACTTCATCATAGCTGTCCTTCTGTATGCGTACCGTGCAATCCGATATCCGTGTCACGCCGTCCATGCGGGAAACAAAATCGGCATTGCGTTCATGATGAAAGGTGATATCCACACAATGTGGTTTTTTGGCATAGACAGGCGCTTGTCCACAATGTGCTTCCATGGATGAAACGGCACGCTCATAGCGTTCCTCCAGCATTTGCCAGCTGCAGGAAAGGGCACACTGGGAAGAGATTGCACGCTTGGTTTCCACATAAGCAAACGGCATCGGCAGTTCCTCCTTCAGCTGTTCCTTCAACAGATCATCGCCGCTGATGAGCACGATCGGAACACCATATTCCCAGGCAAGTCGGGCATTGATGCCGCTCTCTCCCATTTCCTCGCCGTCAACGCGGATGCTTCTCACCAAGGTTCCCCATATCGTGTGTGCCATGACGCCGCGGGTATTGCTGCGACAATGATATCCGACAAAGCATACACCGTCAAAGGTATCGTCCAGTCCCTCCATCATCCCATATTCCTTATAGGCACCATTGCTTACCACCATACAGGCACGCGGGTCCAGTCTTGATGCGCTCAGATTATCCATATTGCCATGACCGTCATTCACCACGACTTCCTCAGCTCCTGCCGTAAACAGCTTATCAATCAACAGGTTTACCTCCGAAATCATATTCGTGCGGTATTCCTCATACTCTGTGCCATTCTTCGCAGTATGTGCAAAGGCCCCGTTTCCCCAGATTCCTTCGATATCCGCAGAAATATACAGTTTTTTCATAGCTGCCTCCTGTTTATTCATATGCGTCATACTTCGCTGCATTTCCTCTGGCTTTTTCCACAGGATACTTCTTTTCATTCTTTTCCATTTTATCCAGAATGATGTCTTCCATATTCACCTGCAGCTTATCCGCGAGCTGCATACAGTAAATCATCACATCCGCAAGCTCCTCACACACCGCGCGATGTTCATATTTCTCCGGATCCCACTGAAAGCATTCCAGCAGCTCCCCTGCCTCTATGCAGATGGATTTTGCCAGATTATCCGGCGTATGAAACTGATCCCAATCGCGATCCTTTACAAAAGCTCTTACTCTTTCGATTGCTGTTTCCATAGTATACCTCTTTTCTTTATGTTCTATTGTCTTTTTGTGTAGTACAGCTTCTGCAGCTGTATGCATCCAGCGCTATTGTATCATATATCCTTACTGTCGTGTATTCCCAACACATACCGTTCTACGATATGCAGACCTTACAGTCTTTAACAGACCGTCTTGCAAGCTCATGAAGCTGACCCTCTGTGCCTGATTTTTAAACAATTAACAATCAGGGTGATCAACAGCAGCAGATACAGGAGCAGGACAAAACTGATAAGGAATAAAAATTCCAGCGGCCGACCATATCCCTTTGTCGTTATGATCCAGATCAGAAGCACAGCACATGCTATGTGGTTCATCCGCCCCCAGATGAAATAGCGTTTGTCGCATACCTTCTTCTTTTTCAGCATGGAAAGCGTCCCCACTGTCAGCATGATGGAAATCGCCAGTCCGTGCATAAAAATAGGTATCAGCGTGGCATTTTGGTTGAAATCTGTAAGATATAGGTTCATTGAATACCCCTTTCCTGTATCGTGTGCACGATAATGATAAATGTGTAAATTGCCTTTATCCGATGAGGAGGAGCAGGAAATTGCCGTGAATCCGATGGTTTTCCATACCGGTAAACGGATGCATCTGCATTATTTATAGCATATATCGTACAGCTTGTATAGGATGAAATGCTTAAGCATTCTTAAGTCGATATAGGGTACTTCTTTTCATCATAAAGCAGGGATACGCCCTTATGATGTAGGTAGCTTTGCAACGCAGCTGAAAAAAGACAGAAACCGGCTTGTATGGCTTCTGTCTGTTCTTATCTTCTTACATACGTGCATGCAGCATCATATCGATTAAGCCTTCTGCCTCCTTTGGACAGTTGCATCTTCCGATGCGTGTGTTTCCTTCCATATTATAGAAGCCGCTTCCCGCGCTGACGAGCAGCTTACGGTCTGTCGCAAGCTTTAACAGACTTGCCATAAGTAAGCGTAAGTATACTTAATTCTGAAATGAATGTTGAATATAATTAATTCATCTTTGTAGAGGAATCAAAAGTATATGCTTTTTATATGATAGTTAAGAATGACGGTAATTGCTTGAATATTATCATAATCAAGATACAATAAAAGAATAAATATCCACTAGCATAGCTGGTGTTTTTACGTAATCGCCCCAAGGAGCTCAAATTCAAGCTACGCTTTCCAGCATAACAATACGTATTTGCATTTCTATTTACGATTACCTGTAAACGAGTCCTCTATATGGAGAATCTATTGTTCACTCAATTCATCTTCTTTCAGTCGCTGCTCTATACATGCTTTGATTACTTTGTCATTTTTCCTACTGTATTCCTCTACACAAGAATGATCTGTTTCTATAATTGTATTTCATGCTTCTCCATTTCTGATATATCATAATACTGCTTTTCCCCTTCAGAAATCCCATGAATCCTGATACTGTCATTTTCGGCGGTATTTCCACTAGCATATGTACATGATCTGGACATACTTCTGCTGTTATTATTTTTCCCCCTTCCAATCACATAATTATCTTAATATAACTCCAATTTCCAGCCTCTTTTCTCCATAAAACACTTTTCTTTTATATTTGGGGGTAAACAATATGATACGAGCTTGTAAACAAGGTGATAACATGTTATAATTAACTAAAGAAAGGGTGGTACTATGAAAAAAATTTTTGTATGCTTTTTCACCTTAGTTGTTGCTTTAACGACAACTCTCTCAATATCTGCTACTCAATGGTCTTCAAAAGAAACGCTAAATGTCCCAGCTTGGGGTGCTTGGAGTGAAAGAACGAAAACATCTACTAAGAAAAACAAAGCTTGTGACTATGGTTATATTCATCTATATTCTAATAATACAGGTTGGACGACATATGGAGACTTTTATTTCCATGGGGAACGCCGTTCCAATTCATATTATTCTTTAGCGGAAGGTTATGATAAAAGAATTTATTATTTAAACGGATACAAGTCCAAGGATTGGTGGATTGGCGCAAGAGTTTCCTCTTCTAATGTAAATTTTGGAGGTCAAGTTTCCATTAATTTTACACCGACAAATTAAATGAATACATAATAGAAAACCGAAGTCTTTCGGTTTTTGTTATAAAAGGGGGCCATTATGAAACAAAAAAAACACTTAATAATCTTATTTACTGCATTAATTACTCTCAGCTCCTATGCTGTTTTTTATGCAAAGGATTTTTTCCAATATGCAAATGAATGGAATTTATTCTCTGTTGGTATTCGTATCTGGGATTTTAATTTAAATCTTATATTTATTCTGTTACTATTGCTTATTCTTCCTAACATTCTGCTATATAATATATTCGCACTACATGAAAATGGCGCAGAAAACATCGCAATATTACGAATCGGTATAAAAAAATTTCACATCCGTAATTTGAAAAAACTTCTAGCAGAATCTTTTCTTTCCATATCTTTATTACATTGTTTCATTCTTTTAGGTATATATTTTGTTTATCATCCCTCATTGTCTATTCATTTTATTCCTGATGATTATTTATTATTTTTTAAAAATCCCATTATCAATTATCTCTTGTTCTCACTATTCAGTTGCCTAGGCTTCACTCTCTTTATCATTTTTGTATATGTATCCATTTTCTTTATTAAAAGGCGATATTTCTTTCACCTTTATCCATTATTGATAATGATAGGTAGTGTAGTTTTAGTGAATTTAGTAATAAGATTAAGTGTAATTATTTTTCAATATAAATCAATACCTTTACCCTTACGGTTATTGACAAATGCAATTTTACCTACAAGTTTGATTTGTCCTGGAATGTCATTGCTTCAAATAGGGTATTTAAATTATCTTTCTGCCTTCATATTTTATATATTCTTTATTTCTATATTGTATGTGCTTTTAAAGAGATGGAGAAAATACTTATGCTGAGAAATTACATAGTATCTCTTAAGAGTAAATATATCCTATTATATATTCTTTCTATTTTGATTTTTTTCCTATTTCTATATGAAAGCGATTCGAAGATTGGCTTTATATCATACATAGGGAATAACTACTTGCCTTTAGTTACGTGTTCGATATTTTTTTCCTTTAACTATTGGAGGGCTAATTGTTTATATGCTATGAAATATCACATATTCTTAAGGATCAAAGAAAACAAACTTGTAACTCAAATCTTATGCATAGAGTTTCTTAATTCTCTTATTTTTATCATCATAACTTATATACTTCCATTTTATAATCAACTTGCATATATGCCAAAGATATATATGCTATATTTGATTAACATCAGTATCCTATACCTTATGATTAGTTGTTTAAATACTGCCGCTCTTTTTGTTGGCAAAAGAATAACTAAAATATTATTAATGGCACCATTTTTATTAATGTTTGTGTTTCATTACTTAATCATGCTGCCTATACTCGAAAAATTGTGAAGGAGACAATCAAATGATACAACTTGTAAATATTTCTATCGCTTTTCATAATGTTAGCATTCTACGTAATGTAAATATGGATATTCACAGAGGTGATTTGATTCATATCACCGGATCAAATGGTTCAGGAAAATCTACTCTTTTAAAGATAATTGCTGGTCTTTTAAATGCAGATAAAGGTGAAGTAATAATCGAAAATAATGATATTGAAATAGGTGCTTTAATTGAAAATCCTGCGTTTATTGAGAACGAGAGTGCTGAATATAATTTGAAATTCTTATATGATCTGAAAAACAGTTACGATAGAAAAACTGTTCAAAGCTATATGGAATATTTTGATTTAACTTTAGAAGATAAAAGGGCAGTAAAAAAATATTCAGTAGGTATGCGTCAAAAACTTGGTATTATTCAAGCTATTATGGAAAATCAGAATATTATCTTATTTGATGAGCCTACAAGAGGTCTCGATAATACATCAAGCAATAAATTTATTGAACTTGTAAAGAAATTAAATTCTGATAAGAAAACTATTATTATATGTGCTCATGATGGAGTTGACGAAATCCCTTTCAATAGGAAATTTACTATAGATAAGGAACAATTATATGAATGTATTGATTAGAAAGCACAAATATCTATTAGCTTACAGTTTGCTTTTTCCTATCTCCTATTTATTATTAAACTACAATAAAATATTTTTCAATCAGGTAGTTTACGGTATGCCTACGAACATTTTAATGATATGTCTTACTTGTCTCTTCTTGTTATTTGAAATACTATATCTTTTTGATACTACATTTGACTTTATGAATTTAAAGTATGAAATAGAAATTCGAAAACCTAATTTGCTTCGTGATTTAATTATTAAAAAAAGTTTGATAAGTGATATATTTTTAGCAGTAATACAACTTATTTCTTGTTATCTATTTTCTCATCATATCTATATAGGCTTTATTATGATAGATAAAGCAGGGTTGTTATTTATTTACTTGCTATTACTCAAAATAAAGACGACTAATGACAAAAAAGTAGACAGTATCATAATATTTATATTCATGATTATTCTTCATTTATGCATTGAATATTTATATGGCCTTTTAACTATCTTTTAAAATCGTGTTACTTACAGGTGATAGTAGCTTCTTATTCATTAAACTATTTTTACATTGGACTTCGCCAGAAAGAGTGGAATAAGGTAACTTATATTAAAAAAAATAATTCATTATAAACACCCCTAATACTGACTACAGCAGCTATATATAAAACATTAATATTTAACTTTTAAGGGTTCATAGGGATAAAGAGACATAATAAATAAAAGTATTACGTAATGATTGTAATGACTCTTCTCGTATAAGTTTAAGTCACTAATTGGAAGGAGTCCTGTAGATAAACGACTTTTAATAGTTACAAGAACAGACAAATTCATCCTCTATGAATCTGTCTGTTCTTATCTTCTTACATACGTGCATGCAGCATCATATCGATTAAGCCTTCTGCCTCCTTTGGACAGTTGCATCTTCCGATGCGTGTGTTTCCTTCCATATTATAGAAGCCGCTTCCCGCACTGACGAGCAGCTTACGGTCTGTCGCAAGCTTTAACAGACTTGCCATTTCCTTCTTTGTATGCATTGGATGGAAGACTTCAATTCCCTGTACACCCATGAGCAAAGCCTCGTCCAGTAGCTCCGGCTCCTGTACCAGCAGCTTTCCTGGATGGGCAAGCACAGAGATACCGCCCGTCAGTTCAATGACATCCAGTACATCCTTAAGATATGGATACTTCACAGGTACATAGCATGGCTTTCCGTATGCGAAGTAATCTTTATTCAAAGCTCGCCATCCGAATTCATCTCTGCGATACGGCTTTAAAATGGCACAATCATCAAATTCCGGTCGATTCAGTACATGCTTGGCAATCAGTTCACCGCTCAAACGCTGGAACCGGTTGCTTTTCAGAAGCCGTTCCTCATCAATATTACGTCCCAGCAATGCCTCAAATCTGCGGACACGGTCAATGCTGGCCCTCTTCTCATTCACCAGACTTTCATTTTCAATATGTGCGAATAATTCACTGTTATACTGAATGAAATAACCGAGAATACGCACACGTCTTCCACGCAGATCACAGTTGATTTCAATACCCGGAATATAGGTTACACCATACAGCTCACTCATTCTCACCGCAATACTGTTTGCCTTTGCACAGTCCAGATCGGTTATGGAAACCGTCCGAATGTGGTTGCGCTTCGCATATTGGAAAATCTCTTCGACATTATACTGCCCGCGATCGGAGAAATTGGAATGAATATGCAGATCCATCGTATTCATAATCAATTCCGGCTGCTCAGCCTGTTTCGGCAGCGGCTGCTTTACCGCCTGCGGAGCTTTTTCTTTTTGTACAGGCTGTTGTGCTTTCTCTAATGCAACAACCCGTGTTCCAAGAACAAGATCGATCAAAGAGCGATGACGGCTGTCCGCAAGCGTAAACAAACCGTTCAACCCCCAGTATGCAACAACACCGAATGCATTTGTAAAATACATCAGGATGATAAACGGAAGATCGAAGCCTACAAGCTCCCGTAAAAGAAGCTGCTGTCTGCTGGCTTTGCGCCCGCTTTTCTTGACCACCTTAAAGCCGAACATACGCATGCCGACACTCTGTCCGCCGGTTTGCCGGTAGATATAGCTGTTCAGAAATAAAATAGAGATAACAAGCAGCCCCCCGATAAAGATGCTGATCAGCTTAATGCCGGAGATGCTGATGATATTTCCCAGCACGGCAAGCAGAATAATATTCCATAAAGCAATCGGACACAGCATGATGCTGACATCCATACAGAATGCAAGCAGCCGATCCTTACTGTCCTGTACATTCAGCGGACGAATGCCGTCCACAGCCAGCTGATATTGTTTTTCTGGTGTTTTCCTCATTTTTTTCATGCCTTCACCTGTTTTCCTTCTCTTCATACGTTAACAGTCCTGTCTTGACACAAAGCGTGCCCAGCAGCCCCGACAGCATAAAAGACACTGTCAGTATATAGATACATTTGATATCAATTGTTCTTCCCTGCAGAAATCGCAAGCTGGTACCAACCGCCGCCGCAACGGACAGCAGGGGTATGAGCATATATTTTTTCAGGCTTCCAGTATCAAGCTGATACTCTGCCCCGCAGGCAGGACAGCGCAGATGCACATAGCCCTTTATAAAATGCAGTTTGATAGAAGTACCGCATTTTTCACATGTAAATATCTTCATCCTTGTTTAACCTCACAAGGATATTATACTACAGAATCCGCATTTGTATATGGTATTTCCCGTCTTAAGAAAAAGTTAAAGATTCCCGTACAGTTGTCTGTACCATGCTTTTTCATCCTATATTTTACACGGGGATATCCGTTACAGTATATGGTATCGCCCTGTGATTTAGTAGAAGAATCCGTTGAAGTTTTTCTTCCATGTCCAACAGCTTTTCCAAAAAAACGACAGGATGAGAAGTTCTGCTGCCGCTTTCTTCGCTTATCTTATTTCTTTCGACAAACATAAGAAAATATTAAGGCTTCTCCTCTTGTGGAAATATCCGTTCTCCTATATCATATATACACATGAAGGGAGTTTTTGCATGTCCATGAAATATAAAAAAGAGCTGTCCTATGTATGCCTAGGCATATCCATAACGGCAATGCTGCTTTATTTTTATCTCACAATAGAAAATTATCTGAACTTCTCAGGAATCGTTATGTTTTCTGTCCTCATATGCTCGACACTGATCCTTGGTGTCTGCCTGCAGAACCGTCTCTATGATACACAAAAGCAAACAAGAAATCTGCGTCTCATGTGGATCGTCCTGTTTTCCTTCTATATATTTCAAATGATCTATATCCTCTTTTTTGCCAGTGAGTTCGCACGAGATTATGTAGACCTGCGCTCGCAGTCCTATCCGGATTCCCTGCGGATGCAATGGGAATATGGAACCAGTCTGAAGCCGTTCGCAACCATTCATCAGATGATGGCGATTTTCGATATGCCGTATGTGGACAACCGGATTGCCGTTATGAATCTGCTGGGTAATTTTGTCGCCTTTATGCCGTTTTCCTTTTTCCTGCTTTTACTTACTGACTGGGCGAAGCGTCCTGTGAAGCTGCTGCTCCGTATGGCATTTATCATCATCATGGTAGAGATTCTGCAGTTTTTTACACTGAGCGGTACTATGGATATTGATGATTTTATCCTGAATTTCAGCGGTGTTCTGTTGTCTTATATAATTTTACGTTTTACTCCGTTGTATAAAAGTCTATCTGTCTTTTTGAAAAAGTAAATAGTATTTTCCATTCGGCTCATACTTCGTTCACTAGAATCTAGCTTTGTGATCTTCGCCTAGACAAACAAAATCAGCGTATGGATTCACATTTAATCAATTCAGGAAGCTTAAAAATAAAGATACCAAAGCAGGTTGAAATTACAAAATTTCGTTTTGATACACCAAAAGCATATCTCTATATTGATATCCATTGTATGTTATAGACGCATCCCTTATAATATTGCTATGCTTACAGACTGAACATGAAAAAGGAGCTTAACAATGAAAAACAAAACATTATGGACGGATACCGAAGGAAAGCCTATACAGGCACATGGCGGAATGATACTGCAGCATAAAGGAATATATTACTGGTATGGAGAGAACAAGGATACGGAAACAGTTAATCGTCACGTCGATTTTATTGGTATTTCTTGTTACTCCTCTGAAGACTTGGAAAACTGGAGGAATGAAGGTATTGTACTTTCACCGGTAGTGAACAACCCTGCACACATGCTGTATACCAAAAACATATGTGAACGCCCCAGAGTATTATATAATAAAAGCACCAAGCAGTTTGTAATGTATACCCATGCGGATACTGCAGATTATTACTATGCCGGTGTTAATGTTGCGGTCGCAGCTTCTCCAACCGGACCTTTTGTCTGGCTAAAGAGCTTTCAGCCCAACCGGCAGGACAGCAGGGATATGACGCTGTTTCAGGATCTGGACGGCAGTGCCTGGCTGATTCACAGTGCAAATTACAATAAAACAATGAATATTGCACGATTAAGTGATGATTATCTGGATGTTACCGGTTCCTATATCAGTATTTTCCAGGATCAGGAGCGGGAGGCACCGGCCATCATGTATTCCCATAACCGCTACTACATGATTACTTCCGGATGCAGCGGATGGGAACCCAATCCCTCCTTATATGGCATCTGTGACCATCTGATAGGACCATGGAAGCTGATCGATAATCCTTGCACCGGTCCTGCATATCGTACCACCTTTGACGGACAGGGGACCTGTATTTTCTTTGTGCAGAATCAGCCCTATGTACTGCTGGATCACTGGCACCCGGATGATTTGCGCTCCTCTGCCTACAGCATGCTTCCGATTCAGATATTAGATAACGGAGGATTAAAGATTGAATGGCAGGATGAAACGTTCTTCACAAATAGCAAAAGAAGAGAAGGAACCTCATAAAAGGTCTTTCTCTTCTTATTTTCATTTACTGCTCCAATGACATTTTCATTAACGCTTCCCTTGCGTTATCAATGCTTTGATCAAGCAGCTGATCCACATCCTCTGCATAATCCCTTGATAAAACCAAATCCAGCAAAAGAGGAAAGTTCGTGCCGGTTACCGCTCTGGCATAGCCATACTGAAAGGTAGCCATTGCGGCAGCTTTAAAAGGAGAGCCGCCCGGCAAGTCAGTGAGGATAATGACATTTCCGTCGATAAACCTTTCCACTTCCTTATTCACCGTGTCGCACAGATCTTCAAAGGAGGTTCCCTCCTGAAAGCTTATGCAGACAAGATGCTCACACTCCCCATTTAACAGCTTCAAGGAGCTGTACATCCCTGCTGCAAAGTCGCCATGACCGCAGATGATAAGCCCTGTCATTACGATCTCCCCCGTTTCTTTTCTCTGGCCTTCTGTACACTGCTCATGAAAATCTCTGCACGTTTTGGATCAATTGGATTTTTCATATTTCCATTTTTCACCCATGTTGCGACCGATACACCATCATAGTATTGCAATAGCTCTTCAATGTTTTCGCCATTGGCGCCTCCACCTAAAATTACCGGTGTATCCGGAAGCTTTTTACGTACAGCATGTATCATTTCAAGGCTTTCCTCCTTGCTTTTGCCGGATACAAATAATCCATCCGCAAAAGCCTCATGCACTGCTTCCCATGCTGCATCATCAATCGGCTTACCACCTAACGGGATTCCATGAACCTCCTGTATATCCGCATATACGGGAACCTTGGAGCGTATTCTCTTACGCAAGGCTGCGATTTCAACACACTGCCCCTCCAATATACCTGCACTTGTAACATTTGCGCCTGTAAACAGATGCTCCACACGCACAAAATCGGCATGTACGGCATCCGCCACGGCAAGGCTGGCAACGCCATCCCAATTCACAAGAACACCAAGGATAAGCTGCGGATACTGATGCTTTATTTCATATGCGATACGCGTCATATAGGCGATTGCCTCCGGAGCTGCATTTTGCTTGATTGGCATATCGTTCATATTTTGTAAAATTACGCCGTCAAAGCCATTATCCACAATCATTTGTGTTTCTTCCAAAACCTCTGCAACGATATCATCAATCGTTTTATCCTCATGCCGGTAGCTTCCAGGCAGCGCACTGGGCTGGATCATGGCAAATGCCGTACAATCAGGTTTAAACATCATCTGCACCTCTCAGTTCTTTTATATACTTCATGCTTATATCATACAGTTGCGTAGCCGGAATTACTCCCTGCTCCGTGATGAACGCCTTGATAAACCCCGGTGACACCGCAAGCAGCTCCGGTGCTGTATAATCAATGGTTCCCTTCACCTGCTTCGGATTTGCCACAGGCTCCAGCTTGCTTCGCAAATCGTTTATCACCGTACATTTCTCTTTTCCATACACAGGACGTACATCCAGCTTGATCAAAGGGGATATAAAATACAGCGGCACATGAAAATAATCACAAAGCAGACCGACAATATCAGATCCGGTTGTATTGAAGCCCGTACCATCCGGGTATATGCTCTCTGCCCCCATAAAAACACCATCACAGGATTTCATATAATACATCATGCTCGCATCAGGAATGAAATGAATCTGATGTCCTGCTTCAAGACATGGCTGAACGAAGGGAGCACCGCCATTGATCACACGGCTTTCCGGTATATAAATACGCTTGGGACCGTTGATTTTACGCAGGAATGCTTCCACACTGCTGGAATAATCATATACCATGATTGCAGACATACGATTCCCTATTTCCACAGCATAGGAAACAGCGGTTTCTGATGCGGCCGTACAATCCCGCTCATATTGCTTTTTCACATCTATAATACGCTGTGCATAGGTACGAATATCACGTTCCTCATGCTGTCTGTATCCGGCAGTCATCAGATAGACAGCATTCGTTATCGCCTGCGATGCCTCTCCTCTGGTATGAATAAAAAACTGACAGACCTCCTGGATTCGCTCCAGCATTTCCGCTATCGTACGATTCGTTTCAACACTGTCAACAGCAATTTGCTCAATCATTTTCCCAATCATTTGAATATGCTTGCTAGCCCCTAATACTCTTTGCTCAACAATGTCATCAAAGTCCTTCACAGCAGCAGCCGGAAGAGCTTTCCTCGCCTTTTCTAAATTTACTGTATACATTCTTTTTCCTCACATCTGCAGCAGACGTTTGCCATTTCCATCCGTAAACATCTGCAGCTGATCCTCTTTCAAATCAAATAAATCAAATACCTCCACAGCATTTTTTGTAAAACGCTGCGGATAGGTTGTTCCGAATACGATCTGTTCTTCACGAAGCTGCCGGAATGCCTTTTTCAGAATCTGCATTTCATACTGATTACTCGTTTCTACATATGCATTTTTATTCCGCTTTACAATATCCACGCAGCTGTACCCGTAATCAAAGCATCCCATATGCAAATAGATAAACGGTATTTGCGGATATCTTCTTGTATACGATTCCCACTGATGCGGCAAGGCCTTTGCGCCAATACCGGAAAATACCTTAACTGGCAAACCGCGCTCCTGCAGCATTGCGAACACATCATCCAGAACAGGACAATCATCGGGAGCATAGCCATGACGATATGAATCGAATTCTATCATACGGATTTCTTTCAGCGAGCAGGCATGTCTTGTATCCTCGAGAATCGTAGATAGTGCAGGATTCAGCACTGCACATCCGATCAAACGCTCAGGGTATTCCTTTACCAGCTCAGCAATTTTCTGGTTTCCGTCTTGCACATCATCATAGCGCATATCTGAAATAACACGCCGATTGATATGGAAACGGTCCATATCCTGCAAGAGCTTTTGCACACTGCCTTCTCCACTGTCTGTTTTTAAATGCGAATGAATATCTATCATCAGAGCACCTCCTTAACCAAGAATGCCTGCATAAACTGCAAGTATAGCAAACACCATTGTGAAGAAAATCAGTTTAACTGCCGAGTTTTTTTTCTTTGTTACCAGATAATACATCAGGAAGGTATAGGCCAGACCCAGAACCCCCGGCATCAGACCATCCAATGTCTTCTGAATATTGATAACTGTCTCACCGGACTTTATTTCAATCGGAATGTTCATAACAACCAGAGCCGGTATGAAGCCTCCGACAATCGTATAGGCAGCGATTGCGGCAATATCTGTAATTTTGGAAATCAGACCACTGGAGTTAATTTTTTCAACAAGCTTGATTCCCTGCTTATATCCCTGAAATACTCCCAGATAGCGGATGCCCAGGGAAACGATACTCATACCGATAACAAAGAATATAGGTCCTACCCATCCCAGATTGGCATGTACAAGAGAAATGGCAAGACTTGCCAGAATAGGTCTTGCTGTACCATTCAGCAAGGAATCCCCAAGGCCTGCAAGAGGTCCCATAAGGGCAGTTTTTACCGCATTGATTGCATTGGGGTCCATATCCGGATCATTCGCGTGCATTTCTTCCATTGCCGCAGCAATTCCGACAGGAATTGCACTTGTGATATCATTTGTCAGAAAATATTCCATATGCCGTTCATAAGCCTCCCGCTTATCCTCATCATTGTCATAGACCTTTTCAATGACCGGCATCATAGCCTGAGTAAAGCCGGCATTTTGCTGGCGCTCATAGTTATTTGCTCCACGGATTGTAAGCTGACCGCGGAATACCTTCCATAAATCTTTTTTTGTTAGTTTCTTTGCTTCCATTTGCCTACTCCTTTCCCTCATCTGCAAGTTTGAAATAGTAATACAGTGCCGCAAAAACAACAGCCAGCAGTGCAATACCTACCATATTGATCTGCAGATAGGCCGCAAAGAAAAATCCGAGAAACAGGAACGGCCACATGGTATGATTTTTGATAGAGCTGAGCAGTAAAGCAAAACCGACAGCACCTACCATATTTCCTCCTACAGATAATCCGGTTATAATCTTATCCGGAATCGCTTTAATGATATCTGCTACAAAATCGGCACCAAAATATACAGCAAGAAAGGTTGGTACTCCATAGAGAAGGGCATTCATCGCCATTGTAAAGACGATATTGTTCATAACCAGCCCTCTTGTATCCAGTTTTTCAATCGCATGCTCCGCTCTATGCATAAACCATACATTGATTACGGAATTTTGCACCGTCTCCGCAATCTGACCTATGAAGGATACAGGAAGTGCAGTTGCTACTGCCAGATCTGTCCCTCCGCCACCCAAAATGGCTACAGCAGTTGCGATTGCTGTTGAAATCGTGGGATTGGGGGGCACTGCTGTTCCAACAAAGATAACAGCAAGAAACATAAGCTCAACGGTTACACCTACCTGCAATCCGGTATTGAAATCCCCCATGATAGCACCAACCAGTGGCCCAATAAATATTGGGCGGAAGATGTGTGTCTGTGTTGTATGTGCATCAATAAATGCAATTGTCACAGCCAGCGCGACAAGAAATGCCTGTAAAAATAAACTCATAAAATTCCCTTCCTTTCTAAATTAAAGCAGATTTACCAGAATCTGTTTATGCTCATTTGGTACAGCGCGTACTTCAACCTCCACCTTTTCTGCAAGAAGACGAATATCCTTTTCTTCCTCATCATTCAGCCAGCAGTTCCCCAGAATTTTTCTTTTCCCCTTTTTCATATTGATATTTCCGACATTTATACTTTTTACATCGCTGCAGCTGTCAATCAAATACAACGCCTGCTTCGGACCGCGTACAAGCAGCAGTGTTTTTGTATCACTCTCGTCGTTTTGAATCAGCTGCTTTGCATCCTCAAGACTCATAATTTTTAAATCAACCTTTTTCGGTGTTGCCATTTTGAGGAGGGACTGCTGCAGGGTATCCTTCGCAGCCGCATCATCCGCAACCAAAATCTGCTTTGCATCACTATGTGCTATCCAGGCGGTTACCACCTGTCCGTGAATCAGTCGATCATCAATTCGAAACGTAGTTATGTTCATATCTGTTCCTCCCTTACTCGCTTCCATAATTTTTCAGCATTCCGATAAAAAATATCAGCGCGCTGCTCTTCTGTTAATTCCAACTCATAAAATTTGCTGATCTCCATATTTACCGGCTTATAGGGCCAGTCCGTACCAAAGCAGACACGTTTCGATCCCAGCACAGCTATCGCTTTTTTTAATACCTCTACATCCATTTGTCCGGAGGTTTCCACCCAGACATTCGGTAAATCCTTAACCGCTTCTATCGTGGACATCCCGAATTCATAATACCCGATGTGAGTGAATACAAAACGGACATGCGGATGCTTTTTGGCATATTCTGCCCAGACATTGGGATTGCTGATTGGTGCAGTACCGACATGGGTTTGCACATGCACACCATAGGAATCGATTTTGTCCAGCAGGCGATCGAGGGATCCGGAATTATCCGGATAATAGCCATGCTTCCAGGAATGAAACTTCACTGCACTCATGCCATATGTCCCAAGGCATAGGTCTATTTCATTTTCTGCAGCTGCATCCTTTGGATTGATAAACGCATAGCCCTCAATGACCTCTGGATATTCCTGCATTGCACGGTAAATCAAATCATTCTGCTCTCTTGTAGATATCCCTGAAAGACAGCTGATACCGACCTTTTCAATACCATACCTCTTCAAATCTGTTACCAGCTCGCTGGGTGTGTTTTCATCTCCGGAGCTTGTCTTCCCTAAATGGGAGTGAATATCATAATACTTCAAGTCGTCTCCCTCCTGTTCTAATCATGATATAACATGTTATAGCCATATAATAACTTATTATATCATGTTTGTCAATATTAACTGTATGAATTACAAATTTTGTTATCTATGTAAGCCTTTTACATAAAAACATGCGGTATAATAGCTGTTCACTTGTTATATCATCGAAACAAAAAAGTAATGGCGGACTGGATTATATGCCCTTTTTCATTCTATTTACTTATGAAGCAATACGGTATGCATTACTTTGCTGTAAATCAAAAAGAGCAGCAAACAACCGTTCACTGCTTTCATCAAAAATATGACATATTCATTTTCCTCAACGGGATATCATAAGCATGCAGACAGACTCGTGAAGCCACAGAGTGAAAGCCTACTGCAACAGATCAATAAGCTGCTTATAGCTCATCCTTTTTCAATGTAATGATATATTTGTATTCATCCGCTTTATAGGAATTTATCGATAATTCCAGCGGCCTGTTCTTGTAATCATAAGTGATTCGCTCTCTCCTAAATAACGGCTCTCCTTCATTCATATAAAGCTCTTTCCGCAATGCCGTAGATGGCATTACCGCCTCTATGGATTCTACTGCACGCTCTATATGGAGACCCTGTTCTTCATATAAGGCATAGATTGATGTTTTTTCATTCAATACATCTGCGTGTAGTTCAAAACCGGTTTGCCTCGATATAAACTGTTCATTCATCCCGATGATTCTTCCATTTTTCAAGCGCAGACGTTTCAGGCGGTAAATATCAGCGCCCTCCTGAAGCTGTAAGTAATCACATACGATACCGGAAGCTTTCAATTCTTCAAATTCCAAGATAATAGAAGAAGGCCGTTCCCCGGACTTCATAGCATCCTGTGAGAAACTGCTGACACCGACCAAATCGGTATATTTTCTATTCGCCAGCACCATAGCACCTTTCCCCTTTTGCACTTTTATAAATCCGGCAAGCTCCAAATCCTGAAGTGAACGTCTAATCGTTATACGGCTGACATTGAATTCCGCTTGTAAGGATGCTTCTGATGGCAGAAGCTCATTTTCTTTATATACTCCATTTTCTATTCGTTTCTGCAACTCCTTGTAAATCTGCAGATACAGCGGAGCACCTTCTTTTTTCTGCATTGTTTCATCCCCTTTCCTGAATGTAGTTCCCCTTAAAATATAACACAACATGTTATAAAAATAAAGATAACATGATATAACATCTTCTCTTTTTTAAGTTTTTACTTCGTTCATGTGATAAAGAACACATAAAAATCGCAGAACCATGTATGAGAATGAAGAAGGACAGACGCAGAAGCCTCATAGTTTCTGGAATTTCCGGTATATCTATTGCATAGCATTTTATGTGTTGATTCACTGATATAATACATGTTGTCGAAGACGGATATGCATACAAAAAGGAATCAGATTCAGACTGATCCCTCTTTGTATTATTTCAATGTGTTTTCCACTGTCTGAAGCAAATCCTCTGCAGTTAATCGGAATTCCTTCTGCAAGAATTCCGGAGTACCTACTGCGCCGAAGCGTTCTTTAACACCATGTCGTTTGAACTTCACAGAGATATTGTTCTCCGCAAGAACCTCTGCGACAGCACTTCCCAGACCACCGATAATCGAGTGATTTTCAAATGTTACAACAGCCTTTTTCCCTGCTGCCTCACGAATGATCAGCTCCTCATCCAGCGGCTTGATGCAGAACATATCGATGACTTCCACGGAAATTCCTTGTTTTGACAATACTTCCGCACAATCCAGTGCATCGCTCACCAGCTGTCCGGCAGATATAATCAAAACATCGCTTCCTTCTCTTACAATATTTCCTTTTCCCATTTCAAAGGTGGAGCCTTTTTCGTATACATTGCGTACATCCTTACGATTTGCACGGATATAATGCACACCCTCCATCCTTGCGAATTCTCTTATGATCCAGTCCAGCTGTACCTCATCGGCTGCATCGCATACCACAGCATGCGGAATTGCGCGCATCAGAGCGACATCCTCCCATGTAGTATGTGTTCCCCCGTTTGGCCCTGCCGTAAATCCGGGATCCGAACCGTATATGTTCATTGTATTACCGGCATATGCACCAGACAGGAAAATCTGATCGTAGATTCTTCTGGAAGCAAAGGGTCCAAACGTATGTAAATACGGTTTGAAGCCTGTCACAGACAGCCCTGCCGCAACACCTGTCATGTTTGCTTCTGAAATACCGCACTGAATGAACCGGTCCGGATTGCTTTTCTGAATCTTGGTAAAGCCGCTTGCACCGCCAAGATCAGCTTCCATTGCCACAACCTGAGCATCGCTCTTCATCATATCCTGCAGTGTTTCCACGACAACCATACGCAGCTCTTTCCCTTTTTTACTGCGGTCTTTGCTGAGAGTAAACATTCTACTGTCCCTCCTTTTCAATAAATTGCTTTAAATCTGCAATCGCCTTATGTGTTTCATTGATAACTTCATCACTGTTGAATTTGACAGAATGATTGGATACCATTTCTTCAAAGTACGGTACACCCTGTCCTTTGATCGTATCCAGAACGATACATACTGCCTGATCCTTTACCGCTTTGGCCTGTTCAATTGCCGCATCAATCGCTTCAATGTCATTTCCCTTTACGACCTGAACATCAAAGCCGAATGCCTTCATCTTATCAGGAATACTGAAAGGATTCATGACATCCTTCGTATACCCGTCAAGCTGCCGCTTGTTATCGTCAATAATCACGATACAGTTATTCAGCTTATAATGAGCAACATACTGGAAGGCTTCCCAGCACTGCCCTTCATTCAACTCGCCATCTCCCACAATCATGTAGACATAACGACTTGATCCTTTCATACGCAGCCCCGTCGCAATACCTGCAGCAGCACTTGTACCCTGTCCCAGAGATCCGGTTGTCATGTCAACACCCGGAGTTTTTGTACGGTCGGGATGACTTGGAAGTCTTGTACCACCATCATTCAGTGTCATCAGCCATTCCTTGTCGAAAAAGCCCTTCTCTGCCAGCGCACAGTACCAGGCAGGTCCCGCATGACCCTTTGATAAAACGACCATATCGCGATCCTCCATCTTCGGGTTTTTCGGATCCACATGCAGCTGTTTACCATACAGAACACTCATCAGTTCAACGATGGATAGAGAACCTCCCAAATGTCCGTATCCTCTGTGTTCCAGCATTTCCAGTATATCCATTCGCAGTTGTGCAGCAAATACCTGCAATTCCTTCAGTTGTGATGTTTCCAATGCTATTACCTCCTTTTCAGATAGCGTGCAAGCCTTCAGGCAATGTATGGTACAGCTCTTTTTACGTTCGCTGTACAATTAGCGATGCTCCAGTTTTCACGCTTATTTCTGCTGTTTTTTATCAAAAATTTGTAAAGAAAAAGAAGGATGGAAGAAACAGCCTTCTTTTTCCGTTTTTTTAAAGACCGAATACTTCTTTCAGCTTGGTTTCGATTTCATTCATATCCATAAGCTGATTTAAGATGATCTTGTTTTTGTAGCTCGTCATCTGAGGTGCAAGGTCTGCTCCGATGACAAACAGGTCAGCACTTCCTTCTGTTACTTCACCGATTGCCGTATGCTCAACCTTTACACCGGATACGCCCAGCTTCTTCAGAGCTTTTTCGACGTTCATGCTGACGATCATGCTGCTTCCAAGTCCCTGTCCGCAGCAACACATAATGCTTCTGATTTCCATAACTTATTTTCCTTCTTTCCAAAGCTTATTCAGCTTTTTTTGCTTTCTTAGGTGCAACATAATTGTACACGATAGGAATCAGGAATACAACTGCACAGACACCTAACAGACCTACGCCCTGAACAACCTGAGCGATATTTCCGAAGACGATTCCCATCCAGGAGAAGTCTGCATCAGAGAATGTACAGTTAGCGAAGTTCAGGGAACCCATAACCGGCATACAGATAGCAGGCAGGAAGGTAATCAGTAATCCGTGCATGAAGCTTCCGAATACACAGCCTTTTAATCCACCCTCAGCGTTACCGAATACACCAGCTGTTGCTCCACAGAAGAAGTGAGGAATAACACCAGGCAGAATCAGTGCAACACTCATAAGGTTTGTATCGATGAATCCAAGAATGAACAGTCCCACGATACCTCCAAGGAAGGATACCAGGAATCCGATCAGTACAGCATTTGGAGCATAAGGGAATACGACTGGACAGTCGATTGCAGGTACAGCACCTGGAACCAGCTTCTCAGCAATACCACGGAATGCAGGAACGATTTCCCCGACAATCAGACGAACACCGCTCAGGATGATGTAAACACCACCAGCGAAGCTCAGACCGCTTGTAATTGCCCATACAGCCCAGTGAGTCTTTGTTTCAGCCCCAACGTTCAGCAGACCAGCAAGGTTTGGATATTTTTCAAGAATAGCTGCAGCATCTGCACTCAGGATACCCTTGCTTACCGCTACGGTTGTAACGATCAGGAAGAAGATCACCATGGTAAGACCGATTGCTACGGTTGTATCACGCAGGAAGGTCAGACGCTGAGGGAAGTTAACTTCCTCTGTTGATTTTCCTTTGCCCTTGAACAGCTTCCCACACTGTGCAGCAAACCAGTATCCGGCACCACCGAAGTGACCGAAGCCAAGCTCATCCGTTTTGGTAATCTTGCGCATTGTCGGCTGACAGAACGCAGGAGAGAATGCCATGATGAAGCCAAGCAGAAGTCCGCCGCCCAGCCACAGCTGCCAGCTGGTAAGACCACCGACATTCAGAATAACGGCAAGCATACATGCCATGTAAAGAGTATGATGACCTGTTAAGAAAATGTAGTGCATTCTTGAGAAACGAGCCATAATGATATTGAAGACCATACCCAGACACATGATATAAGCAGTATCTGTAGCGAAGTCCTTCAGAGCCAGAGAAACAATTGCTTCATTGTTTGGAACAACCCCCTGCATACTAAATGCATAATTGAACAAATCACCGAACGCATTCAATGATCCGGACTGCAGGAACGAAGCTCCGGCAGATAATACGAGGAAGCCGACGATTGTTTTAACGGTTCCCTTGACAATATCTTCGATTGGCTTACGCTGAAGCGCAAGACCCAGCAAAGACATCAGACCTACAAGAATTGCAGGTGTGGACAGTATGTTGATAATAAATTCTAACATATGTGTAAATCCTCCCTTTCAAATGGTTAACGCTATTTTTCACATGCGTTGGAAACAAACAGGTCGAATATTTCCTTCGGGCATGTTGCGTCCAGAATTTCCTGAACCTTCTTCTCATCGGAGAAGATGTTGGATACAGCCTGAATCCCTTCCATGTGGGATTCACTGTCTTTGGCAACCAGTGTTACCAGTACACGGACATCATATCCGTCCGGCTTGAATTTCACCGGCTCCTTGAGCACGGTCACAGCCATCTGTGTGTCATTGACACCGGATTGGTTGCTGGCGTGAATCAGGGCCAGGTTCTCACAGAGTACATAGTATGGACCAAGCCTTTCTGTGATTTCGTAAATGGCAGCTTCATATGCCGTTGTGCAGTAATTCTGCTCGATCAATGGTTCACATGCAATGTGAACAGCTTCTTTCCAGTCCTGCACCCGATCTCTCAGGTAACAGTTTTTTTCCTGTAACAGTTTTTCCATAGATGTCATAACCTTACCTCTTTACGTTTTCATTATCTTTTTTTTCGGTTGGAAATACAAGACCAATTGTTTTCCCGTTTTTGTGCAAAATGTTAGATATTGTGCAATTTGTAATCGCTTAAGTGCAAATTAACCTTCATTTTCCTGTGTATGCGCGCGAATATAGCTCTGAATATCCTCACTGCTTTCCAATGCTGCCAGCTGCTCAATACTCTTCTTTTTTGAAAATATATTCAGAACATCATTCAGGATGCGGATATGCTTGGTCTGATCCTCCGCACATAATACGATGATGATGCGTGCCTGCTTTCCATTCAGAAAGGTAACCGGATGCTTAAACGTGCATAAGGCCACATCAAGCTGCTTCACACCCTTTTCAATCGCTGCATGCGCAAGCACGAGTCCGTCTGCTAGAAACATCATCAGACCGCGGTTTCTCTGATCCTCCACGATTGCCTCCACATACTCCTGTGTAATGGAGTCCTCCATCAGAAGCGGACGGCAGGACAGACGCAGAGCCTCTTCCCAGTCACAATCCTCCCGGCAAATCTGAATATGGGAGGGCTTGAGATAATATACGAGATTCTGACCGAAATTTCGGTGGGGCACCGTACGAATCTGTATGCTGGAATAGTAATCCTGCAAATCTTTTTCAAACTCATCCAGCTTGGAGGATGGAATATAACTGGTTGCCAGTCGCACAATCTCCTGTATCTGCAGATTGGCCTGCGGTTCGGTATACATGCAGTTACGCAGTATGGTAACCCTGTCCTGATCTGTCAGAATCGGATGTACGACAATCAGCTTCTTTTCCTTCGGAAGGACGACGGTGGATATCACAACATCAAAATCATGATTTTCCTCGTACTGACTCAACGGAAGGTTCACGATTTCAGTTGCCTGCGGCACAAGTGAAGCCACCTCATTACGCAGCATATTTCCTGTTCCGATTCCGTTTGGACAGATGATCAGGATACGCAGATTGCGCTTCTGTGTCTGATTGGTCGTCAGAAATGCACCAAAATGCAGTGTAATGTAGGCTACCTCTGCATCGGATATCAGACAGCCCAGCTTTTTTTCCAGATATTCACAGGATTTTTTTGTAATTTCGTAAAGCTCCTCATACTCCGTCTTGATGCTGTTCAGCATCGGATTTCCCAGCTGAATACCGTATCGATAGCGATACAGGGATGTTTTCAGATGCGCATTGATCGCATCCACCAGCTCCTCCTCCTGATCAAAGAATATACAGGTCAGGCGTTCAAATTCATGAACAAGGTTTTTGGAAATCTCGTAGGTTTCATCCTGCTCCTTCATGACATTGACAGGAATCGTCTGCAGTCTCGACCCCAGCAGATGCAGAGTTACATAAATTTTCTCACCATTTTCCAAATCCGGAAAATACTGTGAAACAAGCTGATATTCCTTTGTTTCTACAATCTCCTCCTCATCCATATCCGAGAACGTCAGCTGATCACTGCGCTTGTCAATAGCAGACATGAAAACAGCAAGTGTCGGCAGTACTCCGCTGACATATTCCGCATGCAGCTCACTTTCAATTTTCTTCAGCTTTACCAGAATTTCACGGATATACTGCTCATTTTCCACAAGGACAACCTGCCGGTCATAATACTCCCATAAGGATGGAAACAGCATAAAGAAAATTGCACGCTTCTTAATCGTGTCTCCAGCAATACGATAGCCGCTTTTGATATCGTAGGTCAGCTCCAGATTGTAATTTTCAAGGAATCGTATGACATTTTTCAGATCATTGATCACCGTATTTCTGCTGACCTGACATACCTCCATGAAATTCTCTATATACAGCGGATGGGAACGGATAATGATTGCACATATCTCAATCCGATTTCGCTCATCCGGGGTAAAGACATGATAGTTATCACTCCCCTGATCACTCATTGCCTCCTGTATCCTTCTGGACTGCTCACTGCTGACAAAAATACCCTTGCCGCGTTCCTGAACAAGCGGATCGATTTCCTGATCCTCCAGCCATTCATTGATTTTAGTGATATCATAATACACACTGCGTCTTGATATCTGCATTTCATCTGCAAGATCCTGTATTTTCAGATATCCTCCGGCATACATTAGCCTTTTTAAGATTTCCTGACAGCGCTTGTCAAGATTCAACATAATATTCATGCAATTCCTCCCGCGTCTTAAACGAAATCATGCTTTATTCAATAGCTGTTTGACTTTTTTATGGTATGGCGTACCCTTCAGATTCACTCTGGCTTTGTTCAGATACAGCTCCATCTGTCGGCGGTTTTTCTGGTAGGAATACTGCAGTCCAAGCAGATATTGTAGAATACCCATCTGTACCTGCTGATCCTGCTTTTGATCTTTTTTTATTTTTTCTGCTTCCTTTTTCTCAAGGAGTGCTTCCATTTCTGCGATATCTTCACTCTTTTTTTCAATCATGATGCGAAACAGCATTCGATCATATAAAAGTTCTTCCTCCCCTGCGCTTTTTTCAATATAGGAGAGCAGCCGTTCACATACATCTCGGTTTTCCCGGTCAAGGAAATAAAAATAGGTTTGACTGGCTATCTGATATGCCTGCGCATTTGTAAGTCGGCTGTCAAGCAGCTTTTTGGTCTGTTCTTCAATTTTACGGTTATTTCCCTGTGCCAGATAAACACGCAGCGTGTTCCAGTTACGGTCATACTCCTTAAAAAACAGCTGAAACGCTTTGCTGTTCAGCATGATGAGAACCTTATCGTACTGCCCGTTATGAGGCAGTTTCAATACTCTGTTCCATAAAAGGCTGCGAATAACAAAGGGAACGGCTACCGCTATCATAATAATCGTCAGTAAGACGAGAAGCATAATTTTATTCATACCATCACTCCTACGATATCAGAATCGAATGTTTCTATTTATAAAATAACAAGCATAGCTTTCAAAATCAAATCCAAATCTTTTCACATCTTTTGACACAATCTGTACAATTATAGATTCTATCCTTATATAGTTTGAAAAGAAATCGCTATTTCCCGGGAAAATCAAACGTAGCAGAGAAAAAAAAGGAGCATGCTTTTTTGCAGCATACCCCATATACCTTGCCGAAATGACAGCTTTTACCGCCCATCAGCCTCAGTTTTGAAAAACGGCAGATATCTGCCGTTTCATTTTGTTTGATTATTCAGCTTTACCGTAAGAACCGAATTCTTTCATCATAGATGTAACTTTATCTTTGATTGCATCGCATCCTGGCTTCAGCAGTTTACGAGGATCGTAGCCCTTACCTTCCAAGTCTTTTCCAGCTTCAACATATTTACGAGTAGCATCTGCGAATACCAGCTGCAGCTCAGTGTTAACGTTGATCTTGGAAACACCTAAAGAGATAGCCTTAGCAATCTGATCAGCAGGAATTCCTGATCCACCATGCAGTACCAGTGGTTTTCCGTTTGTTACATCCTGAATTTCTCCCAGACGTTCAAAGTTCAGACCAGCCCAGTCAGCAGGGTATTTTCCGTGGATATTACCGATTCCGGCAGCCAGGAAGTCTACTCCCAGCTCAGCGATTGTCTTACATTCCTGAGGATCAGCAAGCTCACCCATGGAAGCAACACCATCTTCTTCACCACCGATTCCACCAACTTCACATTCGATGGATAATCCTTTAGAATGAGCCAGTTCGATCATTTCCTTGGATTTTGCCAGGTTTTCTTCGAATGCATAGTGTGAACCGTCGAACATTACAGATGTGAATCCAGCTTCGATACAGGCTTTTGCACCTTCGTAGCTTCCGTGATCCAGATGCAGAGCAACCGGTACAGTGATTCCCAGGCTGTCGTGAACTTCTTTAACCATAGCTACTACAGTCTTAAATCCACACATGTATTTAGCAGCACCTTCAGATACTCCTAACATAACCGGAGATTTAGCTTCTTCAGCTGCCAGTAAAATCATCTTTGTCCATTCAAGGTTGTTAATGTTGAAAGCACCAACTGCGTAATGACCTTCGTGTGCTTTATTCAGCATTTCTGTTGCGGATACTAATGCCATAATCAAATTCCTCCTTTAGTCTCTTAACACTATTATTCTACTGCATTTTTCCCCTTTTGAAAAGCTTTTGGACACATATTTTCAAAAAAGGGCATATTTCAAGTTTGCTTACGGAAAACCTTTTATATCACGGCAGCCATAGCAGGCATCCGTAGGTTGACGGCCTTCCTTCCCTGATTTTCCAAAAGCAGTATGCTGCTATGCTTCCATAGTACATGCGGATAACGGCTTAGAGGCATGAAAAAGGGGATGCATCCTTTTTAGAATTCTTCATCCCCTGCTTTTGCAGCATCGTCTTCCTCGTAGTCATCGTCAGCCTCCTCATCGATAAGGATTTCTTCCGTATCCACAACAACTTCATGATAGGTGTGGCGTTCTCTGAGGTCCCATTTGTTTTCTCCGACATTTACAAATCGGTCATCCAGCGACAGATCACTGTAAAACTGTGCGATATTGTCTTCCTCCTGCTGCTTCGTAAATGCCATAACCTGGCAGACTTCTTCCCACAGCTTCAGGAATACAATAGCTTTCTTCTTCGTAGACATCAAATCATATGCTACATCGACCATAGACTTTTTCATAATAACTTCATGCTCCTCCTACATTTTTTCAATGGCGTCAACGCCGATTAGATATAAGGCATTCTTCAATGTGATCTTTGTGGCTTTCAGCAGTGCCAGTCGCTGGGAAGAAAGTTCCGGCTGCTGAGGATCTATTACCTTGCATACATTATAGAAGCTGTGGAAATGCTGTGCCAGCTTCTGAATATAATTGCATACCTTATGCGGTGCACGGGAACGTGCAGCATCGCTTACTACATTCGTAAATTCATTGATATACTTCATCAGTGCGATTTCCTTTTCATGCGTCAGCAGCTCAAAGGACTGCGCCTCCGCAATTTCGGAAGCCTGTCGCAAAATCGAACAGATACGGGCGTGTGCATACTGCGCATAGTATACAGGGTTGTCATTGCTCTGTTTTCTGGCAAGCCCCAGATCAAAATCCAGGTGTGTATCCACGGCACGCTGGACAAAGAAATAGCGTACGGCATCCACACCGACCTCTTCACAGAGTTCACGAATGGTTACCGCGTTTCCAAGACGCTTGCTCATCTTGACCTCTTCACCGTTTTCAACAAGGCGTACCATCTGGATGATATCCACCTGCAGCTTGTCCGGGTTATTTCCCAATGCTTCAATGCTCGCTTTCAGACGTGGAATGTATCCGTGATGATCGGCACCAAGCAAATCCACGAGCAGATCATAGCCACGATCCAACTTATCCTTATGATATGCTATATCAGGTACCAGATATGTGTAGGAGCCATCCTTTTTTCTAAGAACACGGTCCTTATCGTCCCCGAAACGTGTTGTCGCAAACCAGAGGGCACCGTCTTCTTCATACGTAAGACCCTTTTCATGCAATACCTCCAGTGCCTTTTCGACCTTTCCTTCATCACGAATGCTTTGTTCACTGCTCCATACATCGAAGTGCACCCGGAAGTTATCCAGATCACGCCGTATTTTATCAAGCTCGAATGCAATCCCCTTTTCCTTAAAGAATTTCAGGTTGGCATCGCTGTATTCGACATAGGCATCCTTATATTCTCCCGCAATCGCAATTGCGATGTTTTTAACATCTTCCCCGTGATAGCCATCCTCCGGCAGATCAAAATCCAGACCCAGATGCTCACGGTATCTCGCCTGCAGACTCTTGCCTAGATTTACAATCTGATTTCCGGCATCATTAACATAATATTCACGGCACACATCATATCCGCTTGCTTTCATCAAACGGGTGATGCTGTCACCCCACGCTGCACCTCTTGCATGACCCAGATGCAAATCACCTGTCGGATTCGCAGATACATATTCCACATTCACCTTCAGACCTTGTCCATCGTTGCTGTTTCCGTAGTTGTCCTGCTCCTGCAGAACCCTCGTTATGATCTGTGCAAGGGATGTGTTCTTGATCGTGAAGTTGATAAAGCCGGGTCCTGCAATTTCACAGCTTTCGATATCTGCCGCCGCTTTATCCAGTGCCTCTACAACAGCCTCTGCGATTTTACGCGGATTATTTTTTAATACCCGGGTCAATTGCATTGCCACATTCGTAGAGTAATCACCATGACTTTTGTCCTTTGGTATTTCAATTACAATGCTCGCTGTATCAAGCTCTGTATCAAATGCTTTCTGCACGGCATTGTGCAATGCCTGCTTTAAGTTGTTCTCAATCTGATTCACACCTTATCCTCCTTTAAAATCCAAAGGATACGATATCCGTCCGTGACCTCGTCACCGCTTAGAATATCATATTCAATGGCTATAATATTTTCTCTTTTTATATATTTATGCGTAAAAACTCCGATATCGATCGTTCCAAATTCTGACAGAACAGAACCTGTCGTCTGCTTTTTATGCTGAAACGTCAGCCGTGTCATGAGTTCTCCGTCCCGTTGAATGCGAAGCCCCTCGTTCTCAGCTTCAACGCTGACCGCAGTATTGCTGCCGCGTTCCGTGTAGGAAAGCCGAAGACAGCCGTTTGAATCCGAAAAAAAAGCCTGTCCTTCAAACATGAGGTTTCGCTCTTCTGTGTAAAGATGTTTCTGTTTTACTACGATATGCTTTTTCATGCTGTCACCACTTATCATGAGCATTATAGCAGAAATTGAATATCGTGCAACCTTTTTTTCACTTTTTCTCTTTAAAATTTTAACTGCCACTTTACGCACAAAATATGCATACAGAACATTTTTATCAAATCGCGCATATTATTATAATAGTGGAATAATAGTAATCAATGCAAAACAATATTATACTTTTAGAATATATAAGCATATTCCACTTTGAGAATCAGATTGCGTACAAGGGATTATCTTTTATACAATACTATAAACCATTCCGACAATTCTCTATCCTTTTACTTCCAATCATATAAATTCAGAAAAAAACTCTTCCTTATATTATATAGTCACTCTGGTTCTGATGATTCATTTTTCAAAAAAACTCTTCCTTATATTATATAGGGCAGTGACAAAACTCTTCCTTATAATATATAGGGTGTGAATTCACAAAAACAGTCTCCTAAAGTTCTTTATCATTCCCCCTAACGATTTCTGCATTAGTTATAGTATAATTGATATATTATAGTTTTATAATATAAAATAGACTCTATTTAAAATATGATTTTCTGTTCAGCAGGAGTTGGCAATTTTATTTCGTACAGGAAAAATTTATCTTCATCTCAGCTAACCTTCCATCAACGAGTTATTATATCAATCATAGTATATTATAATTATAGAATATTTGCGGATGGTGTATACCACTTTCATATTTTGTGTTTAAAGCACGCATAAAAGCTCACACTAATAGCATACGAGGTGTTGCTATGAAAAGAATCCGCAAGCTGGTGTTTGGAATGATCTTCGCACTGCTCACACAGATTGTATGTGTCTATGCCTACGCCCTGTTCAATCGACTACCGCTGGATGAACAGAGAAAGAACATTACAATCTATGATGTGAACGGCGATATCATATACGAATCCAATTTCAAAAAAAATATGCAGTGGACGTCCATTGATGATATTCCCGAATTTGTTCAGGATGCGTTTGTGAGTGTAGAGGACAAACGTTTCTACTACCATGCCGGCTTTGATCCTGTGCGCATTACAAAGGCGCTGGGTACGAATCTCATTCATGGGGATATCCGACAGGGCGGCTCCACGATCACACAGCAATATGCAAAAAATCTGTTTCTGACAAATGAACAGACCTTATCGAGGAAGGTGCAGGAATTTTTTTATGCAGCCCGTCTGGAAATGCAGTACAGCAAAAAGGACATTCTGGAGGGCTATCTGAACACGGTCTATTTCGGACACGGTGTGTATGGTGTGAATGCTGCTGCAGAGTATTTCTTTGATAAAAAGCTGAATCAGCTCAGCATAGCGGAAACTGCCATGCTGATAGGAATACCAAACGGTCCCAGTATTTATTCCCCGTTTCTGCACAAGGACAATGCAATCAAGCGGGAGCATTTGATTCTGGAGGTATTGAAGAATAACGGTGTCATTACATCAAAGCAGTATGAGGCAGCCAAAAAGGAAAAGCTGAAGCTTTCCACCAATGTAAACATCAGTACCTACGGTATTGATGAATACTACATCGATGCGGTTATTCAGGAGCTCAGCAAGCTGAATATCGATTTGAACCGGGAAATTCATGTACACACCTATTATGACCCAAAGGTACAAATGCAGCTGAGCAATGCTGTCACGAAGCATGTGGATTTAAGCAGTGAGCTGGAGGTAGCCGGCATTATCACACAGCCCTTCACCGGAAACGTAATGGCTATGGTTGGAGGAAAGGATTATACGATTTCACAATACAATCGCGCCATCTATTCCTCCCGACAGGTCGCCAGTACCATCAAGCCGCTGCTGTATTACTGCGCCCTCCAGCAGGGCTTTACCCCATCCACGCAATTCACCTCACAGAAGACAACCTTCCGCGTATCCGATGATGAGGAGTATGCGCCGACCAATTACGGCAATGTCTATGCGAACGGAAAAATTTCCATGATCAATGCCATTTCCCTGAGTGACAATATCTACGCCGTAAAAACACAGCTTTTTCTCGGTGTGGATACACTGCACAACGCACTGCTTGATTTCAACATCCGTCAATCCTCTCCGAATCCAAGTGAGGCGCTCGGTACCGTGAATATGTCGCTGCTGGAGCTGAGCCGTATTTACAATACCTTTGCTTCCGAGGGTCTGTATGTTAAGCCTGCGCTCATTTCTCATATCACCAGCGGGAATGATGTTGTATACAAGCGTGAGGTTCAGCCGAAACGGCTGCTCCAGCGGGATGAAACACTGATACTGAATCAGATGATGACCTCGACCTTCGATATCCGCAATAAATCCTATACCTTCCCAAGCATGTACGGGCATGAGCCGGATATCACCGTGGCGGCAAAATCAGGCACCAGCGACTGGGATTCACTGGTTATGGGCTTTAATCCGGAATATACCGTAGGCATCTGGAGCGGCTTCGATGATAACCGCGAACTGGAAAAGCAGTATTACACCATCAGCAAGGACATCTTCAAGGATACCTTTAACGGGTTATACAAAAAACGTAAGGGTGTCTGGTATCAGCCTAGTGACGGCATTCAGGAAAAACGAGTGAATCCCATCACTGGTACGGAAGATTCCGGAGGCTCTGTCTACTGGTTCAAAAAAGAGTAGGCTATAAAAAAAATCAAAAAAATTTTATATATCCTGCCGAACAGTAAAAAAGCCCATGAATAAGCGGGGATTTGCTGTTGTGTCATTACACTGTGCGCATTCTTTTTGCACTTTTTACAGAAAATGGGTTTGCAAAAAGGAATTTTCTCTGTTAGAATGCAAAACTGTGAGGTGACAACATGAATTTTATTGAAAAACATACCAAAAAAGTGGCGCTGATTCTGTGCCTGGCAACAGCTGGAACTGCAGTCACAACTGTATATGCTGCCACTAATGCGGACGGATGGCATGGAACCGGAGCGGACCGCATTTACAAAGAGGAAGGCGCTGTCAAGACCAGCTCATGGCTGTTTGACGAAAGCGGAAGCTTCTACCTGGATGCAGACGGGCATCCGATTATCAGCGAATGGAAGACCATCAACGGTTCTGTTTACTACTTCGACTCCGAAGGACACCGTGTGAACGGAAAACAGGTCATTGACGGTCATGAATATCAGTTCCAGAAATCCGGCATACTGCTGACCGGCTGGAATCAGACAAAAACATCCTACTACAGCGAATTCGGCGAAAAGCTGAACGGTCTGCAGACAATTGATGAAAAACAGTATCTGTTCGATAAGGACGGAAACATTGTCAGCGGATGGCAGACGGTAGATGGGAAGAAGCTGTACTTCAAAGAAGACGGCTCTCTGGCAACAGCAAAAACAGAGATTGACGGAAAAACCTATAACTTCTCCAGCGACGGTTCCTTACAGAGTGGCTGGGTGAAAAAAGACGGAGAAAAATACTATTACGACAAGTATGGCTTTATGACAAAGGGCTGGAAGACCATTGACGGAAAGAAATACTATTTCAACCGCAAGGGACAGGCAGCAACCAGCACGAAGTACGCAGGCTACAAGTTTGATAAGAACGGTGTGGCGAAGAAAATCAAAGAGAAGAAAAAAGAAGAAACAACAGAAAGCAATGAGAATGTACAGAGCACACGCACAGCTGGCAACAGCTCCGCGGCGGCTTCAAGCAGCTCTTCCTCCTCAAGTGCAAATCTGAATCCGGCAGGTTCCGGAAGCAACTCCAGTGCGGCAGGCATTGCGGCTTCCATGGTAGGCTCCCCTTACGTTTGGGGCGGATCCTCACCTGCAGGCTTTGACTGCTCCGGTCTGACCTCCTATGCCTATGCACAGGCAGGCATCAGCATTCCGAGAACAGCAGGCGGACAGGCAAGTGTCGGTTCAGCGGTATCCTACGGCAATATGCAGCCAGGCGATCTGATTGTATGGAGCGGTGGTGCACACGTATCCATTTACGTAGGTGGCGGACAGATGGTTCATGCAACGAATCCATCTACAGGAGTTATCACATCCTCTGTAAGCTTCTGGAGCAACAACAGCGGACAGAGTATCACGGCAATCCGCAGACCGTAAAAAGCAAAAAACAATAAAAAAGGGGCTACGGCTCCTTTTTGTGTTTCTGACGCATTTCGGATAAAAAACGGAAGAAATACAAAAAAATTTCATAACTTTTTTAAAATTTTCTAAAATCGGGTTTCAGCCTATAAACAAAGCTTTTAAAGAGAATCGTGATGGGACGGAAAAGTGACAAAATCGTAAGTTTTCAAAAAATAGGGGTTGCAAATAAAAAAACGCTTTGTTACAATGAGGGCGTTGATGTCGAGGTGATAACATGAATTTTATCGAAAAAAACACAAAGAAAGTTGCTTTAGTCCTGTGTCTGGCTACAGCTGGAACAGCAGTAACTACGGTATATGCGGCACAAAATTCTGACGGATGGCACGGAAGTGGCACGGACAGAGTCTACAAAATGGAAGGCCAGGTAAAAACAAGCTCATGGGTATTTGATGAGGCTGGCAGCTACTACCTGAACAATGAGGGTCATCCGATTACAAGTTCCTGGAAAGAAATCAACGGTTCTACCTACTACTTTGATGCAGAAGGTCACCGTGTGAATGGAAAACAGGTCATCGATGGTCATGAATACACATTCCAGAAATCTGGAGTATTGCTGACAGGATGGAACGAAGTAAAGGATACATACTACAATGAATTTGGAGTTGCTGTTACTGGTGTACAGAAGATCGATAACAAAACTTACAACTTCGGCGAAGATGGTAAACTGGTTACCGGTTGGACCAAGGTAAACGGAAAGAAAGTTTACTTCACAAAAGATGGTTCTCTGGCTTCCGGCGTTGTAACCATTGATGGTAAAAAGTACAACTTCAACGATGACGGTACGATTACGACCGGATGGGTGAAGAAGGACGGAGAGAAATACTATTACACAGATTACGGCTTCATGACCAAGGGTTGGAAGACGATTGACGGTAAGAAGTATTATTTCAACAAAAAAGGTCAGGCTGCAACTAAGACAGAATATGCTGGTTACAAGTTTGACAAAAACGGTGTAGCAAAGAAAATCAAGAAAAAAGAAAAGGCGGAAACTACAGATAACGCAAGTGAAGATGTAGCTGACAGCGAAGATACTGCAAGCAATGGTTCCGGTAGCAGAGCTGCAAGCTCTTCTAAGAACCTGGGAACTGCTGATGGCGGAATCGCTTCTGCAGCACTGGCTCAGCTTGGTGTTGGTCAGGACTGTACAGCATTGGCTTCCAATGCACTGGCAGCACAGGGAATCTATTTCCACGGCTGGCCGGCAGAGTATATGTCTCTGGGTAGCGTAACAAGCAGTCCACAGCCGGGAGATTTAATTTACTATGATGATGCCGGTGCCGGAGTTCCTCATATCGCTGTATATGTTGGTAACGGACAGGCTGTTCATGGTGGATGGAAGGGCGGAACGACCGTTGAAGCATCTGCTTATATCGGAAGTGGTCCTGTATTTATCCGCGTAAACAAATAATTTGTGTAAAAAAGAAGGCAAATGCCTTCTTTTTTGTATCTCTGCTCTCCGGTCATTTCTTAATTTTTCTTAAATCCCCATTTTTATTCGTTTTAGAGCGTTTTAAGAGAATTAACTGATTCCTGTATTCCCAGCAATACAAACTCCTCTTAAAACGAGTTTATAAGCGTCATTAGATTTCTTAACTCTCCTTATCTGCCTTTCTTCTACTCTTAACGATTCATAGAATCTCTATTTCTGCTTCATAAGCCTGGAAAAATAATAGCTCAGGTATCGCATTGCCGGTTTCTGCCTTTGCATTCCATCCACAATAAAAGACTCATGACAGGTTTCATAAAAACCCCATGAGCCCTTTTATATTCCCATAAACACTTCCCGTAAGCTCTGCAAAGCCTTCACAGCATCTTCCCATAAAATTCATAACGCACTTCTTCCGTTGATAATAACTTCTTTCACACGCATATCATGTCCCAGAATCACCAGATTGATATTTTTTCCCAATCCGATTTCATGGGCATAGGTTTTCAGCATCCTTGCAGCGTTGGTGGAACACATACGGATACAGTCGGACAGATCATAGCCCTCCTGCTTGTACAGATACTGAAAGATATCCAGCAGGTCACAGCTGCTGCCCAGCAGTACATCCTCTTTATAAACAGCGCCGTTTCGTATAACACTTCCATCCTCCAGCTCATAGCCGTCCGGATAATGAAAGCCAGAAAAAGGCGTGCCGTCACTTACCGCAACCACACGGCTACAGCCCAGCAGACGAATCACCCATTTCAGCATCTCCTTCTGCATGTGTACGCCGTCCATGATAACTTCACACAGACAGTCGGATAAGAATACGGCATCCATCATACCGGGCTTGTGATGTGTGATTTCCGGCATGGTATTTCCCAGATGTGTAATCTGTGTAGCTCCACATGCGAACGCTTCATTGGTCTGGGTAAAATCTGCATTCGTATGCCCCAGTGAAATCTCAACCCCATACAGATGCAGTAACGAGATTGCTTCCATGGCATTTTTTACATCCGGAGCTATTGTCATGATTTTTATATTATCATGATACTCTGATAAAAAATCCTCCAGCTCACCCAGATGAATTTCCATAAGATTTTCTTTTTTCATGGAACCACGGCGATCCGGATTTAAATATGGACCCTCCAGATGCACGCCCTCGTAGCGTGCTCCCCGATAATCTCCCTGAAAGGCTTTCCGATATGCGTCGATGATCGTACGAAATTCATCCAGTGATCTTGCTGATACCGTCGGACAAAATGAGGTGATTCCGCGTTTTGGATATTCCAGCGCCAGCGCATGCAGATTCCCGATATCTGTATTTTCACAGGAATAGCCGTGAAAGCCATGGGTATGAATATCCACTAACCCCGGTATTGCTATATCACTCACCATATGTGGTGTTTTATAATCAATTCGTTCCACAAAGCCATCTTCCAGATGCAGATCACCAAACACCATGGTGCCATCCTGCATAAATTTTATATTTTCAATGATTCGTTTCATACAAACACCCTTTCTTCCTTAATTGTATTTCATTGGAATGCCTTTTACAAGCAAATACCCGGACTTCTTTAGAAAATCTTTTGAATTGATGCCGTCGTTCCTTAATACTTTTTCGATATACTTGCTTCAGGAGGACGGATTATGAACATACTGGATATCATGATACTGTTTATCGGATTCAGCCTTGCCGGATTACTCTGTCTGCATACCTTTGATATGTCTGCATTTTATGAAAAAACAAGAAAATAGCACATATCTGTTGTATAATTATAAAAAAGGAGTGTCATCATGAGTTCTGTCATACTAATTGCCGAGGATGAGGCATCGATTGCGGATGCTATTGAAATTTATTTAAAAAGCCAGGGATATCAGACCCTGAAAGCAGCGAATGGAGCCATTGCCTGGGAGCAATTACAAAACAATACGGTGGATCTTGCAATCATCGATGTCATGATGCCGGTAATGGACGGGATTGCCCTGACAATGAAAATCAGAGAGCTGTATGAGTTCCCTATCATCATATTATCTGCCAAATCGGAAGATATTGATAAGATTACCGGTCTGAATATCGGTGCGGATGACTATGTGACAAAGCCGTTTGTCCCGATGGAGCTGCTCGCCCGTGTACATGCACAGCTGCGGCGGCATTTGCGCTATCAGCAGCTGCTCGAGCAAAAGCAGGAGGTGGAGGACAGGCTGCTTCTGGGTGGAATCGAACTGCATCGCAAAAGCAAGGAGGTCTTTGTGGATGGAGAATCACGCCGGCTGACACCGATTGAATTTCGGATCCTGCAGCTGTTTATGGAGCATCCTGGTCAGGTCTTTTCCAGTGATGATATTTATGAGCATGTATGGAACGAAACCGCAGTCAACACCGAAACCGTTATGGTCCATATTCGAAATCTGAGAGAGAAAATTGAAATCAATCCCCGTGCTCCCCGTTATATCAAGGTTGTTTGGGGTGTCGGGTATAAGATTGAGAAACAGTAAAAAGAGGTGAATTATGAAAAAAGTACATTGGACTACCCTAATTCTTCTGTCCGGTATTGCACTGGCAATCATATCTATGTTTCTGGTATTTCCATCCCTTGATCAAAAAGCCATCGAAGAGTACAAAACGCATTACAAATACATTAACAGCGAAGAGGAACGGGACTTTAGCGGCAATACATTTATCAAAGAACCGGCTGATGATTCCATTCCCATGGAATATTCCCGAATTGAGGAATATATGGAGCCGGCCCTGCAGCGCATTACTTTGCTGGTAGGCACACTGCTTTTTGCATGGTCTTTGCTTATGCCATATAAATGGGCGGTAAAAAGCGGCTTCTATCGTTTTTTTACACAAAGGCTGCCCTATGAAATCACGCTGGGTGCTGCACTGCTTGGACTTTATTTCTATAAAATCAGGGGCAGCGAGCTTGTGTACCGGATGTTTCGTCTGCCGGAGGATTTCTCACTGGATATTCTCTCAGCCGATACATGGCAGATTTCCAGCTATTATCTGTTGCAGATTGCTTGTTTAAGCGGACTGTTCGCAGTGCTTTCCGGATGCGGCTATGCGATTCGCTCCATGCAGCACAACGGTGTGCGGGTATCCCTGCAAAAGCACTCCCTGCTAACACAAAATTCCGTATTGCTTGGCAGACAGGCAAAACGGCTGTATCGCTATATTATCGGCTTTGATTTTCATGATAAGGGAGAGCTTCGCCTGCTCGCCGCTTTGTTCCTGCATATCGTATGTATCCTCATAGTATGTATCTACCGGGACAGCGGAATATTTTTCTATCTTCTGCTTTCATGCTATTGTCTGATCCTGTATTCTATCCGTCATCGTCAAAACAGCAGGATGAAACGAGACTTTCAATCGCTTGAAGGCAGTATTCAGCGCGTTGCAAATGGTGACTTCCAAACCACTGTGGATGAAGATTTGGGCATCTATGAATCACTGAAGGACAATCTTCAGAATATTGAGACATCCTTTCAGGAGGCTGTTGCACAGGAGGTTCGCTCACAGAATATGCGCACGGAGCTGATTACCAATGTTTCTCATGATTTGAAAACTCCGCTAACCTCCATGATCAGCTACATCGACCTTCTGAAAAACAAGAATCTTCCGGAAGAGGAGCGGCTGCGTTACATCACAATACTGGAATCCGGCAGCAATCGTCTAAAGCACTTGATTGAGGATTTATTTGAAGTCAGCAAGGCCAGCACAGGCAACATACAGCTGGATCGCATGGATGTTGATTTAATTTCTCTGATTAAGCAGGTGGAAATGGAATACGAGGCACTGTTCATTCAGCATGACCTGACGATACGCAACACTTTCAGTAAAGAGAAGATCGTTCTCAGCCTTGATCCTCAAAAAACCTTTCGCATATTGGAAAATCTACTGGTGAATGCAGGAAAATATGCCTTGGAGCATACCCGTGTGTATGTCTATGTGGAGGAACGCGAGCAGGAGGTATATATATCTGTCAAAAATATATCCGCAACAGAGCTTGACTTTGACCCTGCCGATATCATGGAACGCTTTCAGCGCGGCGATAAGGCAAGGAATACGGAGGGCAGCGGCTTAGGTCTTGCGATAGCCAAAAGCTTTACAGTGCTGCAAAACGGGCATATGCACATCAGCTTTGATGCCGACCTGTTCAAGGTGGAGCTGATTTTCCAAAAGGAGCTGCCATGAAAAGCAGACTAGGCAACATCCTGGCTGTACAGATGACGAATATAAAACAGACACAGCAGGCATCAGCGTATCATACCGTTACTACGGAAAACAGGAACTGTTATACAGCCGATATACAAAAGTAACCCTAAAACAAAGAGCTTTCCTATGACACATCATCGAATAAGGAAGCTCCTTTTTCTGTATTTCTAAAAAAGTATACCCGATTTCTGTAATCGGATGTTAATGAATATTAAAATGCTGGATACGTAAGCTTAGACATATATATCATCACAATCACAAATGAGAATTAAACATGCAAATCAGCGATATCCAAAGGGTATAAGCTTGTGTATTCGCACCACCTGAAAGCATAATAAAAAGAAACCCGGAGGTTCCTTTTTGCATTATAATTTAATGAATTTTTCTACATCGATAACGAAGATCGTTGCGCCTCCTACCTGTACTTCAACCGGGAAAGATGCATATCTTCCGATGTCGTAGGATGCTGTACTCGGTACCACTTCCGTACGGCGTCTGCTGTATTCTCCAATCACTTCAATCGCACGTTCAATCTTATCGTCATCGGTACCTACGATCAGGGTGGTATTTCCTGCACGCAGGAATCCTCCAGTCGTTGCCAGTCTTGTTACCTGATAATTTTCTTTTGTCAATGCACTGGAAACTGCAGGACTGTCGTCATTGGACATAATCGCTAAAATTAGTTTCATAAACACGCTCTCCTCTCGTCTTGTTATATGCTAATTTTATCACTTATGGAACGTATTTACAAACCCTAAATGAACTAAATATGGATATTGCCTGTAAAATTATTGTCACACCACGATTTCCTCTGATAACGCCATTTTGATTTTTACCTTCGTGTGTAAGTACGTAGAAACTGTGCTATAATATACAGGTCATAAAGGAAGTGAAGAGAATGAGTAAGCTTGGACTTGTTCTGGAAGGAGGCGGCATGCGCGGAATTTATACTGCCGGTGTGCTGGACTTCTTTATGGAACAGAATTTATATACCGACGGTGTCATTGGCGTCAGCGCAGGTGCCTGTCATGCGTGCAGCTATGTATCCAAACAGATCGGCAGAGCGTACCGTACCAATACCGCCTATTTAAAGGATAAGCGCTATATGAGCGTATCCTCTCTGCTGAAAACCGGAGATTTCTTCGGAGCAAAATTTGTGTATGAGGATATACCGAATACACTGGATCCCTATGATTTTGATGCCTTTAATACATCGCATACAAAGCTGTATGCCGTTGCCAGCAATCTGGAAACCGGTAAGGCAGAATACCTGCAGTGTATCAATATGAAGCGTGATGTTATCTATGTACGTGCCTCTGCATCATTGCCCCTGCTTTCCAGAATTGTCGAAGTTGATGGAAAAAAGCTGCTGGATGGCGGCGCAACAGACAGCATTCCCATCCATAAATTTCAGGAGATGGGATATACAAAAAATATTGTTGTACTCACACAGTGTAAAGAATACCGCAAAGGAAAAAACAATCTGCTGCCGATGATCCGCCGCAGCTATAAGAAGTATCCGAAATTCATCAAGGCGCTGGAAACACGCCATATCGCCTATAACCGCACACTGGATGAGCTTGCTTTAATGGAAAAGGAAGGAAGTGTCTTCCTCATACGCCCAAGCTCTCCCGTGGAAATTTCGCGTCTGGAGAAAAATGAAGCCAGATTGCGGGAATTATATGAACAGGGCTACATGGATGCCAAAAACAGCTTTGAGGAATTGAAGTCTTTTATTGCAAATGAAAATTAGACCCCTTCGGTCTTTTTTTTCTTTATCTAAAAAGCAGGCAGAATACCCCCACCTCAGTGGTCGATGAACAGGTGGGAGATGAATGCAGCCATCTTTCTTTTCATCCTTGTTTTCTTTCTGTTTTTCATATCTTTCCTTAAGCTTTTCTTACGTTCGTGGTATAATGATGTCAACAAAAGGAGGGTTTCCAACATGAAATCATATCGCACATATTCTAGTATCCTATCTGCTAATCACCCGCAAAACCCCCGGCTTTTCTGCTCTTACGCATCGTGCTAAAAATCTGTACAACGTTGCTTCGTTCTATATAAGAAATGCGTACAGTGCTTCCATCAAATCAAATGAGGATCGCTTTCCACATGAGATACAGGTCCTGGAAGAACTCAATGGTGTCGTTGATGAATTGAATGTCATACGTCAAAAGCATCATAGCACACCATTCCACATCATTGATCATGATCATCGCTTTGTTTCCATGCAGCATCTGGATGGTTTTTTTAAATTGCGTGACCAGATCGATTACCGTGCTCTTCCTGCTCAGGCAAATCAGAATGTTTTGCATATGCTGTATCGTGACTGGAAAAGCTTTTTTGCTGCTTTAGCGGATTACAAAGCACATCCTGACAAATATGAAGCAATTCCTCATATCCCTCGATATGCAGATAAAGACGGTTATAAACCCTTGATTTTTACCAATCAGATATGCAAACTGAGAAAAGACAAGCATGGTTGGTATGTAAAATTTCCTAAGGCAGTGCTGCAGGCAGGGTGTGTACGTGACCGATATGATCTTGGTAAGATGGATCTGCATGAACAGAAGCTGAAGGAAGTACGTCTGATTCCCAATGGAGATACTATCAAGCTTGAAATCGTATGCGAGATAGAAATCATGGAACCGACGATTACAATCCATGAGGCAACCAGAGTAGCCGGCATAGATATTGGTGTCGATAATCTGACAGCGATTGCGTTTACGAGTGGACACCGCCCTGTACTGATAAAAGGAAATGAAATAAAGGCAGTCAACCAATTCTATAACAAACAGATCGCACATTATCGCTCACTGCTAAGAACTGGAAAGAAGGATAGCAAAGGCATCCATCAAACAAAACGAATGAAACGTATCAGCGAAAAGCGAAATCGACGTGTAAAGGATATCCTGCACAAAGCATCAAGAAAATAATAGATCTATGTGTGGAGGAAGGAATTGAAGTTATCGTCGTAGGAAATAATGCGGGTTGGAAGAAGCGTATCCATATGGGAAAGAAGAACAATCAGACATTTGTGCAGATACCGTTTCGTACGCTGATCGAAATGATCAAATATAAAGGAGAAGCGGCAGGAATCAGAGTCGTAGTCTGTGAAGAAGCAATACAATCGAAGGCTAGTTCCATTGACGAGGATCAAATACCAGTCTATGGAAACGATGTAACGCACACCTTCACAGGGAAAAGAATCAAGCGAGGATTGTACAGAAGCAAAAACGGCATTCTAATGAATGCCGATATCAATGGAGCAAGCAATATCATACGAAAAGTATATCCATGTATGCCAAAGCGAGAGCGATGGAGTAGAGGTACGGTGAACGTACCAGTTACGTGTATCTGAACACGAACAAAAAGTTTTGATGAATGCGCAGGCATTCATTGGAAGCCGCTTGCTCTTTAGCTGGCGGTAGTTCACGATTGTGATACAATGAAAAAAAAGGATGGTAAAACATGAAAAAGAAAATTCAAATTGTCATATGCTGTCTGCTATGTTTTCTTATGGCAGCCTGCAGCGGCGAAAAAGAGAAGAAGGGACAGTCCGATGAGGTTGCTGATATCGTGCTGAGCGACAAGCAAAGTGATATGGCGCTTCAGTTTGTAAAGGATCTGACGCAGCGCAAATATGATAAGCTGCAGAAGGATTATGCATATGATGAGCAAATGCATAAGGCTGTACGGGAGGATTCCTTCCAGAAGCAGCTGGATGCCTATAATGACAGTCTCGGATCACTGATTGAGGCAGAGCAGCCCTATGGACAAAGCTATCAAAATTCGACAATCATCATGATACCATGCCGTATGGAGGAACAGAATACCAATATTCAGGTGAGCCTGAATGAACAGGATCAAATTCAGGGCTTGTTCTTTAAGCCGTACAAATCACAGAAGAAAGCAGCGAAAGCTCCGGATGGTGTCAAGGAGCGTGAAGATGAGCTGCAAATTGCCGATGGAAAAAAGCTGAGCGGCAGACTGACAACTCCGGCAGAGGGTAAAAGCTTTCCGCTTGTAATTCTTCTGGCGGGAAGCGGACCGAATGATATGGATGAGACCATTTACGATAACAAACCGTTTCAGGATATCGCCTGGGGACTTGCGAAAAAGGGTATTGCGAGCTACCGCTATGATAAGCGAACCTACACATATCCTGAATCCTTTACAGTGAAGGATACGGTCGAGCAGGAGGTAATTTTCGATGCTGTGGCAGCATTCAGCCAGATGAAGCAGCAAAAACAGATTGACACAAATAAAATCTATATCCTGGGGCATAGTCTCTCCGGCTATCTGATTCCAAGAATCGCAGCAGAAACGGACGGCTGTGCAGGCTATATCATGATGGCTGCCCCTGCAAGAGCATTGGATGAGCTGCTGATGGAACAGGTTACCTATCTGGCAAAGCTGGATGGAAACTTAACAAAGGACGAACAGGCAGCTATCGATCAGTACAAACAGGATCAGCAGGATCTGCAGCGAATTGATGAGCTGAGTGATGCCAAAATATTTTTCGGAGGTATGTCAAAGGCTTATATGAAGGATTTGCTGTCCTATGATGCTGTTCAGCAGGCTGCGGATATCAAGGTCCCTGTATTATGTGCACAGGGTCTGCGTGATTATCAGGTCACAGAAGAAGATCAGGCAATCTGGAGGAAGAATTTTGAAACGCATAAAAACTGGAAATTCACAACCTATCCGAACGCAACGCACCTTATGATAGATGGAGAAGGAACACCGACGAATGAGGAGTACAAAACAAAGGGTCATGTAAATCAGGCGTTTATTGAAGATATGGCAAGTTTTATTAAAAAATGATGATATTCTATAAATTGAATACTATATAAATCATATATCAATATACAGAAAAATTGACCTAAAACAGGCAAAAAGAGGCTTCTTCCCGGATTATTCTACACAATCAATGGGAAGAAACCTCTTTTTACATATGATAAATGAAATGCATCAACAGGTGCTTTGTTTCCTAAACATTAAATCGGAAATGCAGAACATCTCCATCCTGAACAACATATTCCTTACCTTCCAGACGCAGCTTTCCTGCCTCCTTTACAGCCTGTTCAGTTTCCAGTTTATCAATGTCATCAAACTTATAGCATTCTGCACGGATAAAACCTTTCTCAAAATCCGTGTGTATCACACCGGCACACTGCGGTGCCAGCATTCCGCGATGAAATGTCCATGCCCGGCATTCATCCTCTCCGGCTGTCAGGAAGGTGCATAAATCCAAAATATGATATGCTGTCTTTATCACCTTATCAAGACCGCTTTCCTGAATTCCAAGCTCGTTCAAAAACTCCGTTTTCTCTTCTTTATCCAGCTCTGAAAGCTCCTCTTCAATCTTCGCACAAACAGGAACAACCTCATTATGCTCCAAGTTTGCAAGCTCCTTCACCTTCTGAAAATATGGATTGGCTTGCGGATCGGCGATTTCCTCATCCGACATGTTTGCTATATAAATCATTGGTTTGATAGTCAGAAGGCTGAATGCCTTAATTAGCAGCAGCTCATCCTTATCAAGCTCTACACTTCGCGCAGGCTTTCCGGCCTCCAGCGCTTCCTTCAGCTTCTTCAAAACGACAACCTCTGCAAGTGCATCCTTGTCCTTATTCGTGACAGCCTTGCGCTCCACCTTGCTTAAACGGTTATCAATTGTCTGTAAATCCGCCATAATCAGCTCCAGATTGATGATTTCAATATCACGTATCGGATCAACACTTCCTTCGACATGCGTAATATCCGCATCATCAAAGCAGCGTACTACATGGCAGATGGCATCCGTTAGACGGATGTTGCTCAGAAACTGGTTTCCAAGCCCCTCTCCCTTGCTGGCTCCCTTAACCAGACCGGCAATATCCGTAAATTCAAAGGTTGTATAAATGGTTTTCTTTGGGTGAAACAGCTCCACCAGACGGTCGATTCTATAATCAGGCACTTCCACGACTCCAACGTTTGGCTGTATGGTCGCAAACGGGTAATTCGCAGCTTCTACCTGGCTTTTTGTAATGGCGTTAAATAATGTGGATTTACCGACATTGGGCAATCCAACGATTCCTGCAGTTAATGGCATATACTATCCTTCCTCTCGCTTTACCATTTTATCGTTTTTTTCGCATATATGCAAGCAAATACGGGGAATCCGTTATTTCTTCCAATCTGACTTACGGATCCACAAACTTATGCTGATACTAAACACCATCAGGAGGGAAATGATATTCATAACTACCAGTGTTTCTCCGCGAATGAGATCAAAGATCGTCAAGGCTGCCAGCACGATCGACAACGCGGTAAATACATAAGCAATAAACGCCATTCTGCCATCCTTCAGCGGACCAAAATAAGAGTTGCTCAAAATACTTGCCACAGAGCCGTATGTTATAGCAATACAGACAATACTGATCAGCGTTTCTCCAAAGCCGACATTCTTTTCGAAATCAAACAGTTGCATATCGTTTAGAAATGCAGCCAGTAACATGAGTATAATCGTTATGAGGAAGGCACGAGTCATAATTCTGCCGCGAACCTGTTCCTGTCGTTCATCAAAGTTTTTCATAATCTTCACTCCTCCCAAAATAAATCATTCAGTGTTTTTCCCAATACTCTGCATATGGTAATACATAAATTTATACTTGGGTTATAATCTCCCTTTTCGATGGCATTGATTGTCTGTCTGGTTACACTGACTTTTTCTGCAAGCTGTTCCTGTGTCAGATCCATCGCTGCTCTCGCAGCCTTCAATTTCAGATTTTTCGCCATTGCACCACTTCCTCTTCCCTTTTATTGTATGCTTTATTTTCTATTATGTCAATTATATTTTACATTCATATTTTATTAATGCTTTGAATAGGTTTGTCCTCGCTATTATTATAAATATAAGGCGCTGTTGTATCTTTCCCCTACCTTATAAAAAAGACATCGCATAGGATGTCAGTTTTCATTCGTTTCTCCGGGAGCCTTTTCTATAATTCTCTTTAATTTCTTTTCAAACTGCACTCTGGGAAACAGCACACTTGTACCACAGCCCAGACATTTAATGCGAATATCTGCCCCCATACGTATAATTTTCCAATATTTTGATTTATGACATGGATGTTCCTTTTTCATTTCGACGATATCATTGAGATCATAATCTTTTTCTATCATAAGCACCTCCACATTTATAAGACGATTTCCAGAATTCCGATGATCATATACCCTATCAGAATCCACATGGTGATTCCCATAAGCACACACAGCAGCTTCTTCAGCGTTTTGTTCCAGCCCTTATACAGACTGTCAAGAAACAGCTCCATCAGACCGTAGGTCCCATATGCCACTCCCTCAACCAGTATCTCACCCAAAAATTCTATCAGCATATCAGCTGTGTTTCCGATAGGATTCCAGCGTATTTTCCAAGAGCATTGCAATGGTCATCGGTCCAACGCCCTTAGGTACCGGTGTAATTACGGCCGCCTTGTCTTTCACTGTCTCAAAATCCACATCACCGCACAGCCTGCCATCCACACGGTTAATGCCGACATCGATGACAACAGCTCCCTTTTTCACCCAGTCAGCTGTAACCAGGCGGGGACTTCCAACGGATGCGATCAGGATATCCGCTTCCGCACAGATTTCTTCGATATTCCTTGTCCTGGAATGGCATATGGTTACCGTGGCATTGCGGTTTAACAGCAGCTGCGCAACCGGCTTTCCGACAATATTGCTGCGGCCGATGACGACTGCGCGAAGACCGCTTAAATCAGAATATCCAGCAGTGTCCAGCATACGCAGGATTCCCTTTGGAGTACAGGGCAGATAGGTATCCTCCTGCAGCATCAGCTTTCCTATATTATATGGATGAAAGCCATCGACATCCTTTAGCGGATCAATAGCAAACAGAACTTTATGCTCATCCATATGCTTTGGCAGCGGGAGCTGTACCAGAATACCGTCTACGGAGGTATCCGTATTCAATCTGTGAATTTCCGCCAAAAGCGCTTCTTCTGTGGTATCCTCCTGCAGCCGCAGCAGAATGTTTTCCATTCCGATTTCTCTGCACGCCTTTTCCTTACCGGTCACATAGGACAGGCTGGCAGGATTATCCCCTACCAGAATCACAACAAGCTTCGGAATCCTTTTTCCTTTCTCACGCAGCTCATCAATCTGTTCCTTCAACGAGGTACGTATATCCTTCGCTATTTCACTTCCATATAAAATTGTGCCCATTTCACTTCCTCCTACCATTCTTCACTGTCCAGCAAAATTGTAACCGGACCGTCATTCAGTAAATCCACCTTCATATCCGCACCGAAGATCCCCGTTTCCACATGGATACCATAAGTACGGAGCTCTTCATTAAATGCATGGTACATCGGCTGTGCAAAATCCCCGCGTGCCGCTTTTTCAAATCCCGGGCGTCTTCCCCGTTTACAATCCGCATACAGCGTAAACTGTGATATAGAAAGAATACTGCCACCGATATCCTGAAGCCCTCTGTTCATTTTTCCATTTTCATCCTCAAATACACGAAGCTGTGCGCATTTTCCTGCCATCTTCCTCATGATGTCCTCGGTATCCGACGGCGTAATTCCTACCAGCAGCAGAAATCCCTGCTGTATACTTCCTGTTATAGCTCCATCAACACGCACACTTGCATGCTGTACCCTCTGTAGCAATACTCTCATGATGTCACCTCGCTGTTTCCTAGTATACCGTAACTTTGTAACAAACACAATTCTATTTTCTGAATATTTTTCATTTTAGGGAGAGATTCCGAAAATAAACATATATGAAGCAGGAATTAGTTGTTCAAAGAAACAATGATTTTCATTTGCATCAAGCTTTCTGAATCATTCCTATGGAAAAAGCTGACGTTGACGATAAAACAAATTCATCCCTTTTGTGTATCTTTAAATAGCTGTGACAGACGATATCTTGTAGCATACCGTCAGCCTTTGTCACAAGGGCAGAGCCTGATTCCGGCTTATCCATAGCATTCGCATTGGATTTCTGCGTATTTCAAACATTTCGTATATGTGCCGACAAAATACGATGCAGCCATACACAAGAAAAAGCCCAGAATTGGGCTTTCACTTCCTATATTGTTCATGCCTGCATTTCTGTTGAAAAGCAATATCAGATGACACACACAGCACGGACATACATATCTGATCCCTTATGCATTTCCATAACACACACAAGGGCGCATTAACCTATAGAGAATCCTCCTCCGCGCTAAAACTGACTGACATTATTCATCAGCGAAGCTGATTTCCTTTGGATACTCCCAGCATTGCAGCTCCTCCTGTGAAAAAGCTTCCGGTTCCTTTCCCTCATGTACTGTCAGCGCATTATAATACAGCTGTGCCAGCTCCTCAATGTAATTGGCCTTTAAATACGCTTCGTAAATATCTCTTGTATCAAAAGCAACCGTACCATGCTTTTCCAGTAAAAAGCATTCCGCCTCCTTACAGACCTCAACAACAGAATCAGCCAGCTCCATCGTACCGGGGCGGCCATAGGGTGCTACCGGAATACGTGCCTTGGTAAGCCCGAAATTTGCGACCTCATATACGATTGCCGGAATCGGTTTGTTCAACAAAGCAAACGTGGTGCCATACATGGAGTGTGTATGCACGATTGCCCTCGCATCCTTTCTCGTCCTATAAATCATCAAATGCATCAAGGCTTCACTCGTCGGTCGTAATCCGGATGCATGCTCCAAAACATTGGCATCCAGATCCATAACAATCATATCACGAGGTGTCAGCATTTCGCGATCAATACTGGTCGGTGTAATAACAATATAGCCGCTTTTCGCATCACGGGCAGAAAAATTCCCTGATTTGTGTTTACATAACCCATCCCTCTGCGCACGCCTTGCTATTTCACAAACATCCTTTTTTAAATGCTCTAACATATGAGGTCCTCTCCTTTTCATATCCTTCTCTTTCATTCCGAAAGAAGCTGATCAAAACACTATCTAATGAGACATATGTTTCCTCTATGACAAAAGGAAAAGAAGTTGCTGTCTCCTTTTCCTTGCCATAATCGAAAGCTGAAGAAATCAGCTCAGTCCGAAATGTTCTTTCAATTCCCGTACATTTTCATCGGTCATTCCATGCATCATATTGGCTTTCACCAGAACATATACATGCGCATTTTTATCGATTGCCTCAATCAAGCCGATGGCATCCGAAATGGAATTGCCACTCGAGAATATACCATGGAACGGCCACACAACGACCCTTTTATCCTTCATTTTATCAGCTGTCGCCGGACCGATCGGACCTTCTCCGCATTTCATCCAGGGCAATACTGCCAGTCCTTCCGAGAACACCAGCGCACACTCGGAATTCATCTTCCACAAGGTCTGTGTAAAGCTTTCCTCATCCAGCTCATGAATCATCGTCATTGCATTCAGGTAGGTAGGATGACAGTGCATTACAATTTTGTTGTTTGCATCATCTGCGAGCCTTGCACGATGACACAGTACATGGGCGGGAAGCTCGCTGGTTGGTCTTCCTCTTCCCTGATCAAGTCCCCACAGAATATCATATCCGTTTTCCTTGAACTGAATGATTCCCAGATCCCGTTCATACTTTTTCTTCATTGTACGAAAGCATGCTCCGGATTTTGTGACAATAAATGCCTTTCCCTTTAAGCCAGCTGTGTCAAAGGCAACATCAACAGATGCCGACACCTGCATATACTCCTTTAGCTGATCAAATTCATCATCTGAAAGAAGATAGCTGATATTTCCTGCATGATATTCTCCCCATCCTGCTTCCCAGAAATACTGGCAGGCATCAACGAGTTCTTCTACAAATGCTACGTCTAAAATATTCATTATGACGATCCTTTCTATATATGGATAGTCTTTCGATTCCGTGAGGACGGTATGCCGCATTCCTTTCGGTATAAGGTTACACTTCTTCTGGATATCACAAATCCGTCTTCCTCCAGCAGCTGATGAATTTTCTCATCGGAATAGGGATGCTGTTTATCCTCAGAACGGATGATTTCCTTAATCTCGTTTCGAATAGTATCTATGGAGGCTGTCACTTCTCCCTGCCGTTCATAGCATCTCGGCACTAAAAAGTGAAAGGAGTAGGTTCCATATTCACATTGAAAAAATTTACCGGAAATCGCTCTGCTTATGGTGGAGGTATGCATTTTTAGCTGTTCTGCGATATCCACAAGGCGCAGCGGCTTCAATGCACGTTCATCTCCTGTCTGGAAAAAGGCGGCCTGATATTCAACCAGAAAGGCTATGATTTTTTTCAGCGTCACCGACCGTCTGGAAATACTATATTGAAGCCATTTAAAATCATTCAGCTTTTCCTTCAGAAAGGCCTTTGCTTCCGCATTGCAAGCCGCTGATTTGTAAAGCTCATAGTTTTCCGTATTCATACTGAGCTTATCCTGCAGTCTGGCGTTCATTTCCAGAAGAAACGTAGAATCTTCTTTCCTTATATATACATCAGGAATGATAAACACCGTCTTCTCCCGTACTCTAAAGCCGTTTGCGGGTATGGGATTCAGTGAACGAATCAGCGACAACGCCTGTTTTACATGCTCCACATCGGTATGCTCCAACTTCGCAATTTTCAAAAAATCTCCTGTACTGAGTGCCTCCAGATGAGAACATACGATATGCTGTGCCAGAGTGGAGCCCTCGATTTCCGATAACTGAATGCATATGCATTCTCCGGTATCCTTTGCGCCCAATCCCTTCGGATCTACATGCTGCAGGACATGCAAATACTGCAGCAGCCTTGTCTTCTTTATATTCAGGAATCTGCACAAATCATCCGGTGTTTCTGAAAGAAATCCTCTGGAATCCAAAGACTCTAATAATACGGTAAAAACCTCTTCATCTTTTTTTGTCTGCATATGCGGATAGAGCTGCACGATGACATGCTCGAACAAATCATCCTGACTTTCATCCGCATATACAATTTCCTGAAGCTCACTCTGTTTTTTTCGAACCCCCTGAAAATCCAAATCGACATCTCTGGTCTTTAAGGATATTGTATTCTGATCAACATCAGAGAACGGATTATCCATCAGACTTGCATCGACCAGGGACTCCAGCTCATGCTGAGAAAGTGCCAGGATTTCCATAGAGGGTACGAGCTTCGATGAGAATTTCTGTTTCTGATTTTGTATAATTTCCAACGACTGTTTCATAGTTGAATTATACATCCATAAAACGCAGTTTTCAATTCCCTGTGTTTTTATTTATATACAATGCAGTTTTTGATAACCTTACCGCTAGCGTGCTCTACAATCGCCTTTTCAGTATCCTCAATACAGTATTCATTCTGTACAAAATCCTCTGCACTGATTGCCCCCATCTTCAACATTTCAAAGGCTGCATTTACATGCTGCGGAGTTGTATGGAACACACCCTTCAATGTCAGCTGAGAATAGTGTACAAGTGTTGTATCCACAGGTACCTCCAGGCCTTTTTTCGTACCGCCGAAGAACAGAACCTCACCGCCAGGTCTTGCCATACGCAGGGCAATCTGCCATACCTCCGGTAATCCGGCAGCTTCAATTGCCGCATCCACACCGCGCGCATCCGGTGTCAGCTCCTTTACTGCCTCTGCCTGATCCTTACCGTTGAGATCCTTGATATTGATGATCTCCTGAGCACCCAGCTTTTTCGCAAGTGCCAGTCTTTCCGGTGTCATATCACAGGCGATAACATGTGCACCTCTCAATACACACATACGTACAAACATCAGACCGATCGGTCCGCAGCCGTTTACACAAACATAGTCACCGAGATCAAAGTTCGTCATTTCCGTTCCATACAAGGCACAAGCCAGCGGTTCCAGCAGTGCAGCCTGCTTATAGGACATTCCTTCCGGAATATGGAAGGTATTCAATTTGACGATTCTTTCCGGAATCAGCTGATACTCCGCATAGGCTCCGTTGGTAAACTGATTCTGAATCAGATCCACACACATGGACTCCTGTCCCTTTTTACAATAGTAACAGGTTCCACAGGATGCCGAATTGTGTGCAACCACACGATCACCGACTTTAAACCCGGTAACCCCTTCACCGACGGCATATACGACACCGCTTGCTTCATGCCCCATGCCGAACGGCGGTTCATAGCGGTATCCGCGTTTATACGTTTTCACGTCTGTACCGCAGGTTAAGGTAACCTCATTTTTAATAACGATTTCTCCTGCTTCCGGTACAGGAATTTCTGCCTCCTCCACACGGATATCACCGGGTGCGTAAAATTGTATTTTCTTCATCATAAGTATCTCCTCCTGTTTTTTTATTTCAATGTATTCAATATCATATTTCCCATACATTCCAGCTGCATTGCCATCGTAACAGCTCCCGGGTCCAGATGTCCTACGCCCTTATCGCTGCGATAGCTGGCTCTTCCTTTTACAGCTTCCATTTCCTTTGTACGCTTCGCACCGTTTGCGGCGCCTTCCATAAAATCCTGAATGATTTCTTCATCACACCTGCCTGCGTCCAATCCTTCCCTGTATGCACGAAGTGCCGGGTATAATGCATCAATCATCGTTTTCTGTCCGGGCTCTGTTTTTCCACGCTTCATGATTTCCTGCAGCATGGCGTCATACACCTCATACAGACCGTGTACATCCAGCACAGCTTTGCCGGCACAAGCTCTTCCGGCCGCCATGTATCCGCTGCCATAAAGCGCCCCGGAGGAGCCTCCGACAGCTGAATACATTGTCATTCCAACCTTTTTGAACATATCTGCCAGCGTCATGTCTTCCAGCTCCTTTGACAGAGCTGTTATTTTTTCAAATCCCATATTCACATTCACCCAGTGATCGCCATCCCCTGTCGTGGAGTCCAGCTCCGTGACATAGTCCCTCTGCGCAGCAATCACCTCACGGGCTTCCTGAAAATAGCGGATAAAATCCTTTGTCTGTAATTGAAATCCCATTATCCAATCTCCTTAAATGCCGGGGTATTGCTTGGATACTCCAGCAGCCTTTTCAATTCCTCATCCAGCTGTAGGATACTGCAGGATGCCCCTGCCATTTCAATAGCCGTCATATAGTTTCCAACATAATACTTGACCGGCTTCAGACCTTGGGCACATAACCGGGCATGCACATCAGAAGCCAGAATATATAATTCCATCAAAGGAGTGGCACCCAGACCGTTGATCATGACTGCAACCTCACTCCGTCCATAGTCCTTATCCGCAAGGATTCTGTTTACCATGATATCCGCAATTTCCTTTGACGGCTTCAGCTTCGTTTTCTCAATACCTGCTTCACCGTGGATGCCCATACCGACCTCCATGCAGTCCTCCTCAATCGTAAAGCCGCATGCGCCGACCGCCGGAATCGTACAGGCTGATAACGATACCCCAAAGCTTCTTACGTTCTCAATCGTTTTTTCCGCAACACGCTTAACCTCGGCAAGAGATGCCCCTGTTTCTGCTTTCGCACCGGCAAGCTTATGCACGAATACTGTTCCTGCAATACCACGTCTGCCTGTAGATTCATCACTTTCCGCAACAGCAACATCATCCCTCACAACGACATGATCAACCTCGATACCTTCCATGCCGGCAAGCTCTTCTGCGATTTCAAAGTTCATGATATCTCCGGCATAATTCTTTATGATCAGCAGAACACCATGACCGGAGTCTGCAAGCTGAATTCCACGCAGCACCCGGTCCGGGGACGGCGATGCGAACACATTACCACTCACTGCGGCATCCAGCATACCATAGCCGACATAGCCGGCATGCGCCGGTTCATGACCGCTGCCTCCTCCGGATACAAGCCCGACCTTATCACTTTTTTCCTTGCGGGCAATGACGACGCCTTCCCTGTCATATAAAACATCCGGATTCGCGATTTCAATACCCTGCAGCATTTCTTCAACAACGGCATTCGGATTATTTATTATCTTTTTCATTTCTGTTGTCTCCCTGGTGTAAACCACTCATTTTTAATCCCCCTCTGTGTATATACCTTCGGTAATTCAACCTTGTCATTTAATTTTCGCAGTCCGGCAGTGGAAACGGCGCAGAGTATTGCCAGCACCCAGTTGCGTGTCACTACTGATAAAAGAAGCGCGACAGCTGTCATACAAACGCCTATATACCACCAAAACTGTTGAAATCTGCTCATAGGATCACCTCATTCTTCATTTTGCTTATTGCATTACTATGATAGATACTGTGTCAATTTGCAGCGACATAAGCTGCTTTTCCATAGGTTATATTACAACATACAGAAGGAAAGACACTTTTTTACTGTCCGGATTCCAGACGTTCCTTTGCGGCTTTTTCTCTTGCGGGTGCCAGCTTCAGGAAGTACAGAATTCCCAGTGCCACAACAGCAACACATGCCACGATACCGATCATATTGCCGGTTGCTGCTTCATATATTGCAAAACGGATTTCCGCAATATCGCAGCCCCACCATGTGATATCGGTGTTGTAGGTTCCGGCAGTATTTGCAAGATTGGTCAGGAGCGGTCCCATAACGGATGCCGCATAGCTTAAAATCGGACACCAGATCCAGGAAACGATACACATTTTCAGCACATCGCCCTTCATTGCCAGGAACAGTGGTACACAAACACAGACATTCATCAGATTTCCAAGAACCAGCGCAGTATTTCCCGGCAGAATCAGCGAGAAGATCAATGCAACCGGAATTGTCAGAATGATGGCAACCCAGATTTCAGAGTTACCTGCCAGAATTGGCCAGTCAAGCCCAATGATCAGCTCACGGCCCGGGAATTTCTTTTTCACCCATTCACTTGCCGCATCGGAAATCGGTGTCAGTGCGGTCATAAACAGCTTGGAAACCATCGGGAATAAGGTCAATGCAGTACCTGCCTGTACACCGAGCAGCAATGCACCGGAACCCTGTCCTGCCGCAAGACCGATAATGGTTCCCATCAGGAACCCAAGTACGTGATTTTCACCGAAGATACCGATTTTATTACGTATTTCCTGCGCATTCAGCGTCTTTGTATTTGGCAGAATCTTATCCAGTATATTTGCAATCGGATAGAAGAAGATATTACTTAAAAACATACAGTGCGGCATACCTACAGAAGGAACACCGGTAAGCTCCAGAATCTGATACTTCGTGTAATCCGCATTCTTTAATTCCGCGATAATCTGTACAATAGCAACGATAAAGCCAACAATCACATTATTGCATGCACTTGTGACAAGGAAGGCTGTAAACACCTTGTTTCCTACATTCCACATATCCACATTCAGACAGTTCGTCCATCCGAGCAGCAGCATGATAACATTGATGGCAATCTGTATCGGGAACATGAGGAACGCATACTGCCACTGCCACGCAAGTCCAAGGGCCGGTGCCCATCCCATATCGATATACTTTAATGTACTATCTGATCCCTCAACGATTGTTGTGAAAGCAGCCCCGACGGTATCCCCCATATACCCAATCAATAAATTGATACCAATAAATGCAACACCTAAGGTCAATGCGGATGAGAACGCCTTGCCAGGTTTCATGCCTACGATCAAGCCGATAATGAATAACACAATCGGAAGAAATACGGCAGCGCCCAGGTCAAGAAGACCCTGGAATACGGTAGCTAACATTTCCATAATTTTTTTCTCCTCTTCTTTTCTTTTACTTTAATGCTTTGACAATCTCGTCAATGCAGGCATCCTTGCCCATTCCTGTCAGCAGCGGGATCCCGCTGATTACCGGAATGTCATAGCTTTGTACCACACCGCGCATCGGGGTAATGGATACATAGACATCTGCAGTCTTGATGAAATTATCAAGTGACTTGATATCGACAGCCTCAGCCTTCGCCAGATTACTCAATCCGCGTTCTTCCAGCGCCATATTGATTTTTGTAGCGCATGTAGCCGAGGTTGCGATACCACCTCCGCAGGCAACGATAATTGTTTTCATCTCATTCTCCTTTCTAACCATCTTTCAGGTCGTTTACGCCTATTTAATAAAGCAAAAATTTTGCCAATTCCAGTGAACAGACACTTTTTTCCTCTGTTTTTACACCGGAGAAAGCATAGGGAAGCTATATGCAAAAATGCTTTTTTGTCTCTTCTTTTGTCTTACAGAACGGCTGTTTTTCCAATATGCTTCCTTATATATGTAACCCGAATTCCCCAACACTCTTTTTATAACGTATATCCCTTTCATGCATGCTTACAGATAACTGCATTTATTTATTATTTCTTTTATATTTTCTATGCTATAATTTTAAATGAGATTTCAATCACGAACGAATATGCTCTGTAAATCATAGCTTTTCCATGTCCCTATGGTATCACAAACAACCTCTGCATGTTATCTGCATAAGCATAGTGATAAATTTCAGCCTTGGTAAACAGGAGCTTAAGGGAAGCATTTTCTCATAAATTTTCAGATATATTTCATAATCAGCTTATAATTCCATAGTTTGGCAAGATTTTTGCTTTAATAAAAAGCGGGAGGTATTCAATTATGGAAAAATACAATATAAGGGATTTATTATTTGAAGAACTGATAGAATTAACACTGGAAGCAGAGGATTTTGAGGATGCTATCAAAAAAATCGGTGAGGATGCATACCGGAAGGGATATGTTAAGGAAGGGTTTGCGGATGCAGTTATCAAAAGAGAAAAGCTGTACCCGACAGCATTACCCACGGAGGTACTTAAGGTTGCAATCCCTCATCCCATGGAAAGGGATACGGTTAAGAAATCGGCAATCATCATTACAAAGCTGAAAACCCCTGTGGATTTCACGCTAATGGGATCAGATAATGAAACCGTACCGGTAAATATCATCTTTACGCTTGCTGTGAATGGTGCTGAGCATCAGCTGACAATTCTCCAAAAGCTTGTCGGAATGTTTTCAGAGAAGGAATCCATGGAGCGGATTAAAGCTTCCACAACGCCAAAGGAGATTATGAACTCATTGATTGAGCTTTTATCCTAAACGGATGCTGTCTGTACGTTTCTGCAGCCTTCCATACAGCAGAAACAAAGCACAGATATCATGCAATACAATAGAGAAAGGCATTTGCAGTGCTCTTTTGCACAATGGCAAACTGCACATTCATTAATAAACGTACTGCTGCATCATGGTAAAACAAATGATGCATTCATAAAAGAAAAGAGGTGTAGATATGTCTGAGCAGGAAGTATTCGATTATATCTATTCTGTCATTACAAGGGAATATCTGGAAAACAGAATTCAGAAGAAAGAGAATTTCGGAATCACAGCAAAGGATATCGCTGATCACTTTAACACATACCGTTCGACGGTCAGTACCATGCTGAATACGGCTGTCAAGAACGGCTTGTTTATTAAAATTGAAACCCGACCTGTTTTATTTGTTCCTGTGGATATCATAAAGAAGGAGCTGCATGTTCCCCTGGAAAAGAGTGTTTATACCCCGGAGGAAATCAGAGATCTGTTTTTCAAAAAAGAACAGGAGGTAGATTCCTTTTCCATCATGATTGGCTATGACGGCAGCCAGTCTTTACAGATTAAGCAGGCGCAGTCCGCAATTTTATATCCACCAAAGGGTCTGCACACACTGATTACCGGAGAAAGCGGCACTGGAAAAACATTATTCGCGCATACGATGTATGACTATGGCAGAAAAATAAAAGGCATGAGTGAAAAGGAATATCCCTTCGTGGAATTCAACTGTGCGGACTACTATCACAATCCACAGCTTTTACTGTCACAGCTGTTCGGACATATCCGGGGCGCCTTTACCGGCGCGGATCAGGAAACGGAGGGTCTTGTTGAAAAAGCGAATCACGGAATATTGTTTCTCGATGAAATTCACAGACTTCCTCCGGAGGGACAGGAGCTGTTATTCTATCTTATGGATACCGGACAGTACCGCAAGATGGGGGAAGCAAATACGATACGGAAAGCGGATATCCTCATCATTGGAGCTACAACAGAAAATCCGAAGGATGTCCTGCTGAAAACCTTTAAGCGCAGAATTCCGCTTACAATCAATCTGCCGCCGCTGCGCGAGCGTCCGCTACAGGAAAAGCTGAAAATCATGGAGCATCTCTTTTCCAAGGAGGCAATCCTTACACAGCGTACCTATATCATTGATGCGGATATTGTGAAAGCTATTACCCTGTATGATTTTACAGAAAATATCGGACAGCTTGCCTCTGAAATAAAAATACTGTGTGCCCGCTCTTTCCTTGAAAGTAAAACCAAGGAATTCGGTGAAATCAAGGTTCCCTATGTATTTCTGTCAGACAATATCCGAGAGGCTTATAAAAAGTATAGGAAAATCGGATATACCTTCACCGACAATTATGAGAATTACAACTATGACCTTGTAATCACACCTTCCAATGAGATTACACATGTAAAGGAAAATGTACTGAATGAGGAAGCATACTGCAGTCTGATTGATGAGATTCGCAATTATTCCAGACAGGGACTGACGAGCGATGAGGTCGCAATTCGCATATCCTCCGCAGTGTCTTCCTATTATGACGAAATTCTCAACAGCATGTATTTTAAAACAGTAAACAAGGATGAGCTTTATAAGATTATTGAACCGCGCATTGTCGATTTCTCACTGGAGGTCATGAAGGAAATACAAAACCGCCTGTCTGTAAAAATAACGGAGCAGAGCATCCTCGTTCTGGCCTTTCATTTAAAATTTCTCATTGACAGATTGCGGAAAATAAAGCTGACGGAGAGCAGCTCCGTGCCTGTGAAAACAGGCGATGCGATTGTTGACGATATGATCGACAGGATCGAAAGCAAGTTTTCTCTGCGTCTGCCAACGGATGAGAAAAAGTTCTTTCAGCTGCTGATCAAGAATATTACAAGTGATATTGTACCGGATAATTCATCAAAGGCTGCCTTATATATTCTTGCTCATGGCAATACGGCATCCAGCATAGCAGAGGTATGCAACCGCCTGCTGCATACGGATTTTGTAAGGGCATTTGATATGCCGCTGACACAGGATGTCAACCAGAGCTACCAGCTGTTTATGGAGGAAATCGAGAGTCTGCATCTCAAAAAGGGTGTGATGATTCTGGCGGACATGGGCTCTCTTCTGGATTTTGGTCATAAGCTGACCAGAGATACCGGTATCCCCACACATACGATTCCAAACGTATCCACAGCAATTGCTTTGGACTTTGCGCACATCATGCTGAATCGCAATGAGCATATTGACCTCACCTATAATGAATATCTGATTAAAAACCGCTTTGAGCCTGCCTTTGCAAGCTCAGAGAAAGAGCCTGCAATCATATCCGCATGTTCATCCGGTCAGGGAACAAGTATCGCATTTAAAAATATGATTGTTGAAATATTAAAGGAAAATTCGCTTGGCTACATCCATGTATTTGCGTTAAGCAATGAGGAGCTTCAAAAGAAAAATGAGACCTATCAGGAAATCGTGGACAGCTACAATCTGATTGCAGTCATTGGAAATGTACATATTGATGTGGATGCCCCTTTCTTTCATATATCCGAACTGGTTACCGATGATAAAAAGGAGAATTTCATTAAATTTCTGAACAAAACAGGAGTAAGCGAACAAAAGACAAAGCATAAAAATACAGACCAGAGTGCAGAGGAAGCTGCAGGATTTCTGGCCCAGCATGTTATGTATGTAAATCCACTGGCTGTTCAGAAGGTTGCCGCGGAGTTTTTAGAAAATCTTTTTGATGATCTGGAGTATGAAGAAAAAAACAGAGCCTCTACCGGATTCTCATTAATTATCCATATCGGTTTTATGATTGAGCGTATCATAGCAAATAAGACAATCATATTTGACCATAAGACGCCCTATTTGGACAGTAATAAAGAGATTTTTCAGAAAATAAGAAGCCATATCAAGTCCATTGAGGAGGCCTTTGAAATTGAGATCAGTGATGATGAAATCTGTTATATGATGATCACCCTGTATCCGAATACATATGATGCCGCTGTTGCATAACAGTGGAAGCACAGTTCATGCAGCATTTTGAGGAGAACGAATATGAATGGAAAAATTTACTTAATCGAATATACGGTTATCGTGGCGATCATGATGGTTTTCAACCGGTCAGCCTCATTGGAGAATATGCTCATCGCTTTTCTGATTGTCCTCATACAAATTGGCTTTGACAGGTTGAGAAGAAGGAAGTAAACTTTTATAGTTCTACAGGACCTCGTCCATAACGAATACATATACATGGGGGAATTCAAATACTGTTGTATTTCATAGATATTTGGATTCCCTTTTTCGTCTACATCCGCAAGCTAGAATCTACATCACGAATTTTTTAAGCATGTCAGAGAACAGTTAAAATCAATAGGTTGGAATATGGATACCTGTTTTAAGCTTAGGCTATTGCTTATTGAAAAGAGTGATATCCTTTTCAGTAAGACTGCTTTTCCCGGATGTATCAATACAGACTTCTATATTCTTTTCTTTTTTTGCGGAAGATTCAGCATACTTACACCAGCTCAATTACCGATCATACGTTTACCAGCGCTTTGCATGATAACCGCAAGCAGGCTGAATGCATCATAGATCTGCCAGTTAAAGAACTCACTATATCCTAGAGTCTTATACATTGCCTGTAGCCATAGCATAACATCTAATTTTGCAGGTATGCTGAAAAGTAAACAAATCATGAATTTTTATAATATATATTCAATTGCTTCACTTAACAAAAAAGAGATACCAGATGATTCTGATATCCCTATAATGTTAACCACCGTAAACCTTGATACGGTTAATTGCTTTTGCCAATGCGACCTCAGCACGCTTAATGCTGGTGCGGTTATCCATTTTCTTCAAACGCTCCTCAGCACGTTGTTTTGCACGTCTGGCTCGCTCGATATCAATTTCCTCACGGCCTTCAATCGCATCCGCAAGAATTCGCATTTCATTATCCGCAAACTGAAGCAGTCCGCCGGCAATCGCATAATCCTTATATTCATTGCCTTCCATAAGAGAACATTTGCATGTTGTCAGCATTGCAACGATTGGCATGTGGTTGGGAAGAATTGTCGTTTCTCCTTCCACCGTCCGTACATGCACGCCGCCGACTTCGCCTTCCTTGTAAAGACCCAGCGGCGTAATGATCTTGATTTTGATCATACTCAGTTTTCCAGAGCCTTAGCTTTCTCGACAACTTCTTCGATCGTTGATGCGAACATGAAGGCCTGTTCCGGAAGGTCATCGTATTTCCCAGCCAGCAGTTCCTTGAAGCTTCGCACGGTATCCTCACGGGATACATAGCAGCCCTTGATTCCGGAGAACACCTCCGCAACATGGAATGGCTGTGACAGGAAGTTACGGACACGGCGGGCACGGTTGACAATAATCTTGTCTTCCTCACTCAGCTCGTCCATACCCAGAATGGCAATGATATCCTGCAGCTCCTTATAGCGCTGTAAAATCGTCTGTACTCCGCGGGCAACTTCATAATGCTCTTCTCCGACAACTAGCGGATCCAATATACGTGAGCTGGATTCCAGCGGATCAACAGCCGGATAAATTCCCAGTGCCGCAATATCACGGTCCAGAACCGTTTTCGCATCCAGATGGGTAAATGCGGTAGCCGGAGCCGGGTCCGTCAAGTCATCCGCAGGTACATAAATTGCCTGAACAGAGGTAATGGAACCATCCTTCGTGGATGTGATACGCTCCTGCAGCTGCCCCATTTCTGTCGCAAGTGTCGGCTGATAGCCTACTGCACTCGGCATACGTCCCAGCAGGGCGCTTACTTCACTTCCCGCCTGGGTAAAACGGAAGATATTATCAATAAACAGCAGCACATCCTGATGGTCATGATCACGGAAGTATTCCGCCATCGTCAGACCGGTCAGGCCGACACGCATTCTTGCACCCGGAGATTCATTCATCTGTCCGTACACCAGCACGGTCTTATCAAGGACACCGCTGTCCTTCATTTCATGATACATGTCGTTTCCTTCGCGGGTTCTCTCCCCTACGCCGGTAACGACGGACATTCCACCATGTTCCTTGGCGATATTATGGATCAGCTCCTGAATCAGTACGGTTTTACCTACTCCCGCACCGCCAAACAAACCAATCTTACCACCCTTGGAATATGGGCATAGCAGGTCAATGACCTTAATTCCTGTTTCCAGCATTTCTGCGGATGTCTGCTGCTCCTCAAAGCCCGGTGCCTGTCTGTGGATCGGCAGTGTGTTCTCCGTTCCAACAGGTCCCAGACCATCAATTTCACGTCCAAGGACATTAAACATTCTTCCCAGAATTTCTTTTCCCACCGGTACACGGATTGCGGATCCTGTATCAATGGCTTCCATTCCACGAACCAGACCGTCTGTACCACCCATGGCGATACAGCGGACACGTTCATCACCGATATGCTGAGCAACTTCGACAACTAAAGATTCACTGTCTTTCAGAGGAATTTCAATAGCGGTCAATAGCTGCGGCAGATCTCCGTTCTCAAATGCAACATCGACTACCGGACCAATGACCTGTACGATTTTTCCTGTATTCTTACTCATGGCTGCTCCTTTCATTCCATAGCGTTGACACCGCCGACAATTTCCGTTATTTCCTGGGTAATTGCGGCCTGTCGAGCCTGGTTGAATTGTAATTCGAGAGTTTCCTTCAACTCCTCTGCATTATCTGTTGCACTTTCCATTGCCATACGCCTGCTTGCCTGTTCACTTGTTTTCGTTTCCAGGAAGTAGCTGTATAAAAGGGAACGCACATACATTGGAACCAGGGTGTCCAGAATCCGGTCACCTGCAGGCTCAAAGATGGTTTCTGCAGTCGTTGCTTTCTCTCGTTCTTCCTTTTCCACCGGAAGCAGCGTAATCAGCTTCGGTTCAAAGGTTACAGAATTAACAAAGTGTGTATATAAGATACGTATTTCCGATATTTCCTGTTTGCGGTACAGTTCCAATGCATGATCAGCTACACCAACCAGCTCACTGTAACAGTCCTCTTCCAGATCCGTTTCGCTTTGCACAACATGGAAATCCTTATTGTGAATCCAGTTGGCTCCACGTGCTCCGATAATGACAAAGTCACCCTCATTGCCGATTTCATGCTGCAGCATACGGAAGATGTTGGCATTATAGCCGCCGCACAGCCCCATGTCACTTGTAAAGACGATGGTATACGGTTTCCCCTCCTGCTTCTGCAGATACGGATGTCTGGAATGCTCGATGGAAGACAGGATTTCCTGCACAGTTTCTTTCAGATAATATGCATAATCCCGATTCTCTTCCATGTACTGTTTCTGTTTCTTCAGCTTACTGGTGGCAACCAGCTGCATCGCCTTTGTAATCTTTTTTGTAGATTCAACAGAGCGGATGCGCGCTTTGATCTCCAGTTTACCTGCTGCCATACATTATCCTTCTATCATATTCTTGAATTCAGCTTCAAACGCCTGCAATGCAGCCTTGATGTTTGCACTCAGTGCATCATCCAGCGCCTGCTTTTCTTCGATTTCCGTTAAGATGTCCGCATGGTTTCGCTCCATGTACTTCAGCATTTCTTTTTCATACATCTGAACATCCTCCACCTTAACCGGCTTCAGAAATTTGTTTTTCGCCGCAAACAGTGATAACACCTGATGGGTTACCGGAAGCGGATCATACTGATTCTGAATCAGCAGCTTCGTCAAACGCTCACCGTGGGCAAGTGTTTCCGTTGTAGCCGCATCCAGATCACTTCCGAATTTAGCAAAGGCCTGCATCTCACGGAACTGTGCCAGCTCCAGTTTCAGGGAACCGCTCACCTGCTTCATTGCCTTGATCTGCGCCGCACTACCTACACGGGAAACGGACAGACCACTGTCAACGGCAGGACGTACACCACTGTTGAACAGCTCCGTTTGCAAGAAGATCTGTCCATCGGTGATGGAAATAACATTTGTCGGAATATAGGCGGAAATATCTCCAGCCTGTGTTTCAATAATTGGCAGAGCTGTCAGACTTCCTGCGCCAAGCTCATCATTCAGCTTTGCCGCACGCTCCAGCAGACGGGAATGCAGATAGAAGACATCTCCCGGATATGCCTCACGCCCAGGCGGACGCTTCAGCAGCAGGGACATGGTACGATAGGCAACCGCATGCTTACTCAAATCGTCATAAACGATCAGCACATCATCACCGTTTTCCATCCATTCCTCGCCGATTGCACAACCTGCATACGGCGCAATATATTGCAGCGGAGCCGGTTCACTTGCGGTGGAGGATACAATGGTCGTATACTCCATGGCACCGTGGGAACGCAGCTTTTCTACGATTTGTGCTACCGTACTGGCCTTCTGACCAATGGCAACATAGATGCATTTTACATTGTTATTCTTCTGATTGATAATCGTATCAATGGCAATCGCCGTTTTTCCGGTCTGGCGATCTCCGATGATCAGCTCACGCTGACCGCGGCCGATTGGAATCATGGAATCAATGATTTTCAAGCCGGTCTGAATCGGCTGATGTACACTTTTTCTTGTCATAACACCGGGTGCCACACGCTCTACCGGACGGAACTTATCACTTTTGATCGGTTCTCCTCCGTCAATTGCCTGTCCAAGTGCATTGACAACACGTCCCAGCATACCGTCCCCAACGGGAACCTCTACAATACGACCGGTACGTTTTACTTCATCGCCTTCACGGATGTTGGAGTCATCCCCCATCAAAACAGCACCGACGTGCTCTTCCTCCAGGTTCAGTACCATTCCATAAATATCTCCGGGAAAACGAAGCAGCTCACCGGCCATCGCATTCTGTAAACCGTAAATCAGCGCGATACCGTCACCAACGGTGATAATCGTACCAGTTTCATCGATTTCCAGATCCTCATCATATCTGCGAATCTGATCCTTGATCAGCTTACTTATCTCTTCTGGCTTTAAGCTCACTCGCACTCACCTCTAACTTTCCTGCACAGGCTCACTCTGTGCCAGCTGTTTCAGATTATCCATACGGCTTCTGGCGGTATTATCCAGAACCATATCATTGATCTTTATGCGCAGTCCCGCAAGCAGATCCGGATCCTCCTGTATGTGTAATTCCACAGTTTTCGAAAGCTTTTCCTCCAGCATGGATTTCAGACGCTTAATTTCCGCATCATCCAGCTTCTTTGCCGTACGGACATGTGCCACTTCGATATTGTTTACCTTGTTATACTGCTTTACAAACTCTCTGGTAATATCGTGAAAACTCTGAAAACGGCTTTTGTCAATCAAAAGCTTTGCGAAATTCAAAACCATATGATCGACTTCACTACCGAATACAGACGCAAGCGTCTGTTTCTTTTCTTCCTTGTGAATCTTGGGATGCGTCAGTACCCGCATGAAATCGGGATACGCCTTCAGCTGTTCATCCATCATGCATACATCTGCCTTGAATGTATCCAGCTTCTGCTCCTCCTGTGCAAGTGCAAACAGTGCATCACTGTAGCTTTTTGCTGCTATGCCTGCCATGACTCATCACCTGCATGCTCGATAAAATCATCCACGTACTGCTTATGTGTACTTTCATCCAGTTCTTTATTAACAATCTGTTTTGCGGCTTCAAATGCCACATCCACGATTGCATCCTTCATTTCTGCACGAGCCTGTACCTTTTCACGCTCGATATCCTTCCGTGCTTTTTCCTTGACCGCTTCGGCTTCACCTCTTGCGGCAGCCAGAATTTCACGTTTTTCCTGTACGGCATTGGCTTTGGCACTTTCCAGTATTTCATGAGCCTCGCCGCGGGCATTGGCCATCTGCTCTTCATACTGGCGCTTGTATTGTTCTCCTGCTTCCCTGCTTTGCGTACCTGCATCGATATCTGCCTGAATAGCAGCCTTGCGTGCATCGAGATAGGCAAGCACCTTGTCCCAGAAAAAATGCTTTGCGATAGCGATGATGATCAGCGTTGATACACAGACCATGATCATATCCATCGGATTCAGCCGCAGATAGGCATTTATATCAAAATCCATACTATGCGAATACCTCCTTTCTTCATAGCTTCATGATGAATGACATTACCCTTTCATGAAGATTAGAATCAAGGCAACAATCAATGCATAGATACCCGTTGTTTCCGCCAAAGCGATACCAAGTACCATGATGGAACGAATCTTACCTGCAGCATCCGGATTGCGTCCAACACTTTCCGCACCCTTGCTGGCAGCGATACCCTGTCCGATACCAGGACCTAACCCGGCGATCATTGCAATACCTGCACCTAACAGTGCCATACCCTGTACAAAATATTCATTGAATTCCATAATTTTTTCCTCCTGTTAACATCATTTGTTATTCTTCCGGGGCAACCTGTTCACTAAGGAAGAAGCTTGCCAGCGTGAAGAAGATATAGGTCTGTATCAGACCTGAGAACACATCAAAATACGCATGCAGAAACGGTGTCGCAATGTATCCGAGCACTCCAAACGGGAGAAAGCTTCGCATCATTGTATACACCAGCAGCATAATAATGGAGCCTGCCAGTATGTTTCCAAACAAACGCATGGAAAGCGAAATCGGAAGTGCCAGCTCACCAATGACATTCAATGGTGTAAGCAGCCACATCGGCTCCGTCAGCTCCTTCAGACGTGCGCCAAGCCCGCCTTTTTTGATACCGTTATACTGAATGGTCAGAAACATCATCAGTGCAAGGGTAACATTGAAGCTCAAATTGGATGTCGGCGGCTGCAGTCCGAGAAGTCCCAAAAGATTGCTGACGGCCATCATCATGGTCAGTGTACCCAGAAACGACAGATAATGCTTCGTTTCATGCTTCAGGTTATCCCCGATAATATTGGTACACAGCCCGGTAATCATTTCTGTAATCAGAAGTATTCCCGACGGCGCCTTTCGAACATCGGCCTTTTCAAACTTTTTGCCGGCCCAGATAAAGAATATGGAAAACAGCACACAGAGAATCAGCCAGTTGATAATCGACTGCTGAAATTCGATGTTGTATCCAAACAGTGTCAAAACGATTCCGTCAAACTTATCGTCCACTACTCATCCTCCTTTCTGTGTTTCCAGCTGTAAATCAGAATACTGCACTTATGAAGCAGCATTCCCACCAGCAGAGCCGCGATATGCGCACCTGCGATGGCACTTAAGGCAAAGATAACGGCATACAGCATATATCTTCGCGTATAGGAGCGAAATGCACGGGATTTGATATCCGCCAGTTCTCCGTCAATGTGCCCAACCATGTTCTGGATCATGTTGAAGCCCATAATACCGGTTAAGGAGCCGATCAGAATACCCATGACACCTGACTTCCACGCTCCGGGAAACAGGATGATGCAGACCACACAGCCTGCCGCACAGAGCAGCAGCGTAAGTATGCGGATCTCCATTCCCATTTTCCTTGTTTCATTCATGATCATCACCCAGCTTTCGAATCATCAGATACAAACTGGAGATGATGGCGTAGGCTAACAGAATCAGAAGACACCATGGCGAGGTATGAAATACATCATCCAGCCAGGCACCGATCCATACCGCTGCCCCACAGGCAAGTGCCATGGTAAACATCTGCCGCATAGCCTGATACGCTTCCTTCATGACTACTTCGTACCGAAAATACGGTCTCCTGCATCTCCAAGTCCGGGTACGATATACCCTTTTTCATTCAGTTTTTCATCCAGTGCCGCAAGATAGATATCCACTTCCGGATGTGCTTCTTCCACGGCCCTTACACCCTCCGGAGCTCCGACCAGACAGACAAGGCGGATATTCTTAGCGCCCTGTTTCTTTACCATGTCAATGGCGGCGATTGCACTTCCTCCGGTTGCCAGCATCGGATCAACGATCATAACGATAGCGTCCTTTACTTCCTTCGGATACTTTTCAAAATATGTATGAGGCTCCAGTGTTTCTTCATCACGATACAGCCCCACATGTGCAATCTTGACGGTAGGGATCAAATCACAGATTCCATTCACCATACCAAGACCTGCACGTAGAATCGGTACCAGTACGATTTCCTTCGCAAGCTCATAGGTTGTGGTCTTTGCGACAGGTGTGTTGATTTCGACTGGCTGAAGCGGGAAATCTCTGGAAATTTCGTAAGCCATCAGACCTGCGATCTCATCCAGATTCTGGCGGAAATCCTTTGTTCCGGTTTCCTTTTTACGCATCTGTGTCAGCTTATGCGTAATCAATGGATGTTGTAAGACTTTCAGCATAATAATCTCCTTACATAATCAATACGGATATAGCGTACCATAATCCGTTCCAACAGTAGACAGACAATTCAAACGAATTGTATAAATTCTGGCCACGTTGTTTTTATTATACCATGAACACCCTGCTTTTTCCCCCTTTTGTGCATTTTTTCACCACCTTTTTCAAGTGCTTTCCTATATATTATGTATGCACTGGAAATGATTATTCTTTATGTTTTTCAGTGACTAATATCCAGAAGCAATACGTAAAAGCGCTGCGCACTTTTTTCTTTGTGAATTTTAGTATAGGAATTTATCCCACAACAAATAATTTTAGAAATTACGGTATATACATTACATATGTTATAAATATTGTGTTATCTAAATCATCATTCGCTTAACTTCAATGCCAATTTACTATAGATAGAAATAATATGCTATAAGTAGTACAATATGTATGCACGGTACCCTGCTATCTTTAAACGTTCATCTATCTTGCAACGAGCAGTTCATGTTAAAGGAAAAGCAAGCATCTTAATCCAAATTTTCTCAAGCTTATCAGCAATACATAAAAAAAGAGAATCCCCATATTGAAGAATTTCCCTTTTCATTTATCCACGATTACAGCTTCATCTCACTATACCTTTGTAATGACACACGATTTTTTATAAAATGCAATACCGTATCCAATCACATCCTCATATCCATTCGCTAACAGCCCCTCCATATATTTCTTCTGCCGGATTTGCTCACAGGCTTTTTGCGCCATTGATCTTACTTCTGCCATTGATGTCGCAATTTTTAACTCCAATATCAGTCCTCTATCCATGATAGAACGCGGCAGAATTGCAATATCCGCTCTGCCTAAACCGTACTCCTTATTTGAAGCCACTATATAGTCATTCAACATTCCAAGCAGAAGTCCATGATAGAATTTCTCATCATAATCGAAATAGCTGATGCTTTGAAATAATACGTTATTTAATATTTCAGTTGCATTCCTTATCTGTTCTTTCCGTAACGCCTCTACAAAAGATGTACCATTATGTTCTACCTGTTCATTGAACCATTCACTGAATATAGACACATAGATTTGCTTGATTTCCTTATTGGGTATTGATAACCGATACATCCTTTTTTCATTATCAACACATTTAATTGCCTTTAGATAACCGGTAAATAACAGAAAACTGTAAACGTTGTTTATCTGATCCATTTCCCTATAGGTTATCGTATCCTTGATTGGTTTTTCTATCACTCCACCGGATACCAGTATATCAAACTCTTCCCGCATTTTGGGATTTGCTTCTTTTATATACCGGTAAATAATATCATTACCACTGGTGTTCGCCCAGAACGATTCCGGCTCATGCAGATGCGTCTTATTCAGCTTTTCTATATACATTAAAACACTCCATGGATTAGGCTCTGCCCACTAGTAGTGTAGATATCACAGCTACCAAACTGGTATCCGTCACGCCATGGGCGGGCAGCGCCTACCATTCCTTCACTTTATCCCGATATGCCTCTGCCTGATAATCTGATAATAGTGAGTCCATTTCTTTTTGTGTGAATCCAAATTGCTGATTGGATGTATCATCGAAAATAGTAATGACCTTAAAATTATTCAATCCTGTGAAAAGGCTAAAGCCCGCCAGTGGTGTAGATTCTCTCGCTATTCTTAAACAACCTGTCAATATACCTTTCTCCACCGCATCATTAGTTTTTAATGCTGCACTGAACATATTTTTTAGAAAAACAACCATATCATCATAATAACCATTCAGGTAGGCGCTTTGTAGAGGAACATCACGCCACGGGCGGGCAGCGCCTACTCATCAATCAAAAGAACAACCTTTTTTTTCCAATGCTTCTCTAAACAATTACTTAGAAATCGTAGTCCATTCTGAAGCTGTGCTTTATTTACTGTACCTGCTTTATATCTCTTTAATAAATCTCTATCCATTTCATCCAAATGCTCACTGATAAGCAATTCTTCATTCCTGCTTATAATTTCACTTAAGATAATTTGAAAATTATTTAACTGATCTTGAAATGATAAATCTTTTAGATCCTTCAATGACATAAAAATAACAGGATATTGATTCTGATACTGCATTGCTTCCTTATTTTTTGAAATTTCTAATCCATCAAATAGATATGCATTATCCGCTTGGCGAATGGAAAAGAAATAATATAACACGCCTGGGCGGGCAGCGCCTACTCATGTTCAAGGTTTTACCGAATCGGCGTGGCCTGGTACAAAGAGCAACCTTTTCTTTTAATACATCACTAATAAATAAAGTTTTATCAACATAATAATAATCTTTATCTATCAGCTCTTTAAAATTCTCTATTCCAATAGGTATTTGCTTCATACAATCATCTCCTATTCTATAGGTTTATTATATCCCAAACAGATAGCAACTGCCATGAAAATAAATGTATTTCATGACAACTGACCACATTCGTTAACACATACAGCTTCCATCAAAATCAAAGAAATTGTGTAAGAGTGATTGCAGTTCTCTTTCATCCCGCGCGGTAAAATCAGCTTTTTGATCAGCTTCCTGTTGTCCGTATTTATTCAGCCAGATAACATCCCAGCCTGCCTTCTTCGCACCGATTACATCATTTTCATAAGAATCTCCGACATACAGCCCGCTTTCACATACCATATGGAAAATACGTTCATCCGGTTTCGAGATGCCTACCGCGGATGAAATGATCATATCCTTTTCCTCTATCCACTTCCCCAGACCAAGACTCCTTATTTTCTTCAGCTGATGCTCATACGGTCCATTGGTTATCAAACTGATTCTTACATCCCTGCTTTTCAAATAATCCAGTATTTCCACTAGCGTATCACTTAATGAAATCTCATATTGACCCCTCTGATAAGCAGCTTGAAATTTTAACGCTTCCTCATCCATAATCAAAATGTCATGGTCTTTTAATGCAAGCTGAATGCGTCCAATCTGCATGGCTTCAAAAGATATCTCTTTATTCTGATGCCGAAAAAACAATTCATTGCTACGGATGCGAAAGCTTTTATAAATTCTTCTTATCTGCTCATTTGATACCGATTGAATAGTAAGCAACGCCTGTCGAAAAGGTGCAATCTGTTCATACAGCGTATCATCTAAATCAAAGCATATATGTTTTAATCCTTCACTCATTCTGTTTCCTCCCTGTATTCTTTTCTGTGTTTGACAATGTACCCGCTATGGTGATTGTATCCAGATTACACACATACGTCAAGCTTTATATATGCAGGAGGTATATGTACTCCTATATTCCCTGCAGCATTGCACAAGCAAGCAAAAACAGAAGTCAAACAACCCTTTCGACTCCTGTTTCATCATATTATTCGATTATTCTGCGAACTCTGCTGGTAACTCCCTTCAGATGATAGCATTCCGCATACTGCTGCAGCGGTCTCTTGATATGATCAACAACAAACCGCTGTCCATCAATATGATGCTTCGCCAGATTCTCATACAGTATCCGCAGCTCTTTCTTTACGTCCGCATCATTGAATGCATAGTGTCCTGCGATATCCAGAACATCCAGTGACAGCTGTTCATCCTTCAAAATATCGGCAACCTGCAGATTGCGCTGTTCCCCGATCATCCATTTTCTCCAACGCTCTGTTTTTATCGCCTTAACCAGCAACGTCTTTCTTAACGAAGAAGTTTTTTCAAGCAGTCCTTCCTTTTTCAGAATATCCTCAACCTCGCACAGCTTGAGATATGCTCTTGTCTCTTCTGTTCCATACTGCGGTGCGACATTACTTGCCGTTACATTTGCAGGAATATGCTCCAGCAGAGTTACATCATCCAGATAATCTGCATTATGCTCCTTTAATCCGACACCGTATGCTTTTGCCATGGCAGCCAGATCATATGCATTATGGAAATTATATGTTCCTACCTGCTCTGTTTTTCTGGTCAGTGTTCCTGTCTGCCCGACGATAAAGGTAGGCATCGGCAGTCCCTTAACCTTCAACTCTATTTCCAGCTTTTCAATAAACTCGCGATATTTTTCTGTCGATGTCAAACCGCCATTTGTTTCCTCCGTTCCGACCTCATACCCTATTTCCGGTAAATTTCTACGCTTGCGTTCTTCCTCACAATAAGCAATCAGCTCCACTGTCCTCTGCAAAACAACATCCAGAGGTATCACCTTTCCAATTTCAAAGGGATCCTTTGTCGGATCAATCATCAATAAATCAAAGCCGTTTTCAATATCCGCAAGATAAGACTGTCGTGCCAGCCTCATGGCCTCCTCCTCGCTCAGGTGTGCATTCCGCTCATTATCTCTTTGCCATGGTCCTCCATGATCCCTGCACAGATAATACAAGCCATCAAAGCCAACCTGCTCAGCAACTGCGCGTATATCGTCCTGAAAGCGTTTCTGATTCCAGCCGTTTACATAGCCGCCGCCTAATTCATCTGCATCCACCTGATTCCGGCTGGCAATGAACATTAAAGGAAAATCATAATCCCTCGCAATTTCAAAGCTTGCCTGCAACAGATTCGGTGACATCGGCCCAATGCCCAGAAGCGTTGCACTTTCTCCTGTATCCTGTAATTTCAATAAGCCTTCCACTACCTTCTTGATTGGTAATTTGTTCATAATTTCTATCTCCATTTCCTTTCGACTTCCATTTCATTCATTTGACTATACCAGCTCCTGCATGTTCACCATCTGATGAAACCATTCAGCTTCCTCTTCCTGCATAGCCTGATAAAGCTCATTCATAAAGTACAGCACTTTCGCTTTGTATTTTTTCTTATACCGTATAGATAACGGCTGTCCGGCATTTGTTTTGGCCCGCATTGGCAGTACTGCTTTTAAATAGTCCCTATATGAATCCTGCTGTTCTTTGAATATACCAAGCAGCACCTCATCCGCATGAACAAGAGCATAGCAATCCTGCGGCTCTTGTTTGCTTCTTATACATTTAAAGCGTAATCCTGCTTTCTCCAGCTGTTTGCTTCTATCTTCATTCCTCATAATATTTTCTTCTGCATTCTCATCCCCTATGAACGTGAAATACATTTGTGAAGCGCCGTGCTGCACTCCGTAAGCCATTGCCGTGTCCAAATCTGTTCCCAATACTACAATTTGCTTCATACAGCCTATTTCACAGATGCTTTATTATCTTCAGTTACAGACAGCTTCTCTGTTTTTTTATCCTTATTCTCGAGATTCGGTTTCAGCAGCATTAGAAGCAATGCTGTGACAACAACGCCGATTGCCATATCCAGTGTATATAATAATGGCTTATTCGTAGCCGCAACAACAATCATCCCGCCATGGGGAACGTAGCATTCAATTGCATGCATCATCGCAAGACCGGCTCCAACTGCACTTCCACCCATAATGGCAGGTAAAACATGCTTGATATCCTTTACTGCAAACGGTATTGCCCCCTCTGTAATACCAATCAGTCCCATAAACGCACTGGTCACCCCCAGCTGCTTCTCCGCATTATCGTATTTTCTTCGGGAAATGAAGGTGGATAATGCCAGACCCAGAGGAGGGATCGCCACAGCGACGCGGAATGCGCCGTTAGGTCCATACAGTCCTTCCGCCATCAAAGCCATCGTAAAGGCAGATGCAGTTTTATTTATCGGCCCACCCATATCAAAGGCGGTCATCACACCAATCACGATTCCCAGAAGAATCGCACTTCCTCCCTGCATGCCACTCAGCATACCGGTTAATGCCTTCATCAATGCACCCAGAGGACCCACCAGAATGTAAAGATATGCAAGGCAGCAAATCAAAGCGGAAACAATCGGAATAATCAGGACGGGCATGATGGATTTTATTGTCGGTCCCACCTTCCAGCTTTTGATCCACTTACATACATATCCCACCAGAATCCCCATAATCATGGCTCCCAGAAAGCCTGTGGATACATTGTTTTCTCCCACCGGATTATTTGCTATATAGCCCACAATCATACCCGGGGCAAGCGCAGGCTTTCCTGCGAGTGAATATGCGATGTAACCGGCAAGCATCGGTATCATCATCGCCATACCTGCGGAACCGATTGTATTGATATTCTGCATAAAGCCGTTTGTCACCTTCATGCCGTCACTGCCCGCTTCTCCGGTTGCCAATGCGAATGCCAGAAATACACCGCCGATTACAACTGCCGGAAGAAAGTATGATACCCCTGTGTTAAATGCCTTAACTAAATCTTTTCCTAAATTTTTAAACATAAGCTCTCCTCACTTTATTTAATTTTATAATTTCTCTGCCTGATCAATGATTTCAGCCGGATCCCGTATGACTACGGACGGGTCAATCTTAATGATTTTCCCCTCTTCTTCCTTTTCCTCGAACCGTTCTTCCCCCTCGATACCGATGGCAATCGCCAGAATAACGGCATCTGCAGCTGCTATTTCATCCTCATCCAGTTCATTTTCAATTCCCATACCGCCCTGTGTTTCCACCTTGCATTCATAACCGCGCTTTTTGCACTCCTGTTCGATGGCTTCCTGCGCCATGTATGTGTGTGCAATACCGATGGTACATGCGGCAACCGCTACAATTTTCATTTTGTTTTCCTCCTCAATTTTCATGCTCCAGGAATTTAATGCACTCATAAAATTCCTGATCAGTTCTTATTTTGCGCAGCTCCTTACGGAACGCCTCCTTCATCAGGTGTCGGCTCAGCATTGCCAGTATACGCAGGTGCTCTTTGTTTCTACTGGAAAGCGGGACACCTATCATAAATACGAGATCAACCTCATCGTGATCCCATTGAACAGGGTGCAGCAGATGCAGACAGGCTACAAAGGTTTCCGTAACCGCATCGGATTCACCATGTGGAATCGCAATTCCAAATCCCACAGCAGTTGATGCCGTGGACTCACGATCCAGTACTGCATCGACATAGCTTTTAACATTCTTGATTTTTTTAGCATGTCCCGCCTTTTGACTCAGATACGTAATGATTTCTTCCTTTGTTTCAAACCTTGTGCTGGACACCTTCACAATTTCCGGTTCAAACATTTGACCACTCCTTTCTACGCCCTCATTGTATAGTTCTGCAATTTTTTTTGAAATACCAACCGTCTTCCACAAGTTGTGGAAATAAAAACACACAGCTATGTTTGCTGTGTTATTTCCTGCATTCAATTTAAAGCACCTATCTATGGCACTCTATATCGACGTGTATTTTATTTTCTACTATAAACAGAAGCAAGTTGCTATTTCTTTTTCCTCAAAATCATTCTATTATGTTAATGGGAAATTCTATCATGATAAAGCAGGAGGAGAAATCAAATGAAAACATCTGCACTATCTAAGTTTTTAAATCTGTTACTGGAAGAAAGTGATTATCGTAAGACCAGTTATTTCGCAGAAAAGCTCATGGTTTCAAATAAAACAATTTCAAATTATATTACAGAGCTGCGTTATCACATGAAGGAATACGAATTGGATATCACGGCAAAGCATGGGGTTGGTATCCGTATGGAAGGAGATCAAAGCGCTGTAAAGCTGCTTCAAAAGTCTATCCAGAGAACTGCAGGAGACAGCCTTACAAGTGAATGCAGACGCAAAAAAATAATGGAAAAGCTGTTAATGCTGGATGAAAGCATTTCTGTACGCAGGTTATCCGATGAATTCTGTATAAGCTCCACATCCATTGTGAAGGATTTGGAAAAGGTGGAGCAGGAGCTGCTACAGCAGGACATCTTACTGCTTCGCACAAAGGCCGGGACGCGTATTGAGGCAAAGGAGCAGCGTATTCGCAGTGCAAAGCGTAAGTTTATTTTTGAAGAGATTATGTCCCTGACACAGCAGGATCAAATTATGGACCTCACCCTGTGTACGAAAATTTTATCACGCTATGTAGCAGACGAGCTGCAGATAATCGCTCGAAGCATGATTGAAATTGCACAGGACAAGCTGGGATTTCGCATGGATACCAATTATTATGCACAGATATTTATATCCTACTCCATATTTATCCAGCGGATCAAAAAAGGACATGAAATTACAGAAGCACCTGCCAGACCGGTTGTCACGGAGCTGCATGTGCTGAAGACCTATCCGATTACAGAGGAAATCATACAGTGGCTAAAGGAAGTGCACCACATCAGAGTCAATGATTTAGATATTAGATGGGTTAATGCACGCTTGTCCGGAGTATATCATGAAGACCGAAAAGAAACAGCGGATTACTCTCCCATCATATTAGATACAGTGACGGAATTGATATCTTCCATTGGTGATATCTTCAACGCAGACTTTATCAGTGATGAGTTGTTAAAAAACGGCTTATCGAAACACTTTATTCCGATGATTGCCCGTCTAAAGAACAATATAAAAATCACACATCCCTTTATTATGCAGATCAAGCAGCAATATACCGCCATGTTCAGTGTAGTTTCACTGGCTTCCAGCATACTGGAGAAAAAGCTGGGATTCACCTTGTCTGATGATGAAATCGGATTTATTCTGATTCACTTTCAGGCAGCACTGGAGCGGCACAACCTGTCAAAAAAAATAGCAGTCGTATACAACTGCGGCCTTGCGAGCGCTATGCTGATTGAAAATCAGATTAAAATCAATCTGCCCACCTTTGATGTTATAGAGCTGATCAATATTCATGATTTAAAAAAAGAGTATCTTCGGCATTTTGATTTCATCATCGCCACGATGGAATTGGATATGAAAGATATTCCTTCTGTTGTTATTTCACCGGTAGCGGACTTTGGCGATATTCAGCGTATTAAACAAACGTATGAAAAGCTTATAAGAAATGTAAAGGAATCGCGCTTTCCTTATCTTATTCAGGCAATCAGTGCTGATACGATTCTGGTTCATGAAAAATGTAAGACAAAGGAGGACATCCTGAAAAAGGCAAATGAAATCCTCCTGAAAAAGGGTTATGTAGAAGAAGAATTTTTTGACAGTGTGAAAAACAGAGAGAAGATTTCATCAACGGAAATTGGAAACGGTATCGCGATTCCTCATGGCTCTGATAAATATGTAAAGCAAACCTCTATTGTTTTGATTACACTGGAGGATGCAATCCTGTGGCGGGATGACATGGTAAGTGTCATTTTATTTACCGCTGTATCGTTTGAGCAGAAGGATACCATGCGAAGGCTGTTAAAAGACCTCTACCATTTGATCAGCTCTGAAAACTTCATAGAAAAAATACAGAAAGCAGCATCGATAGAGGAAATCCTCGGCATATTTTATGGAAGAGGTCTGTGAGCATGCCTGAAAGAATAAATAGATAACATTCTCGTAATGTACCTGAAGACAAACTAAAATCATAATCCAAAAAAAAGCAAAAGAGGTCCATTTCATGTCTGAGTTACTGAAACTGGCCTCTTTTATACCTGTTTTTCCCTACCGGTATTTTATATTGTTTTTGCCCTGTCTACTAGCTTAGCATTCACAGATGCATCATCGCTCTCTATACTACCGGATAATTTCAGAGAAAGCTTTGCGCATGCAGGACCGACCATCTCATATAATACAGCACTGGATAATATGATCAGCGACAGCATGGTACCCTCAGCAGTTGGAAGCAGGCGCTGCCCGAGTATAGCCAGCCCTATGGAAACACCAGCCTGTGGTATCAGTGCAAGTCCCAGATAGTGTCTGACAGAAGTGCTGGCATGAGACAGCCTTGCGCCTGCCCACGCTCCACAGGCTTTCCCGATAATGCGGACAAAGAAATAGACAACACCAATCAGGCCACAGGAAATCAGCGCATATAAATTCAGCCGCATCCCGGATAAAACAAAGAACAGCAGCGTAATCGGCGGTGTAAAGCTGTTAACCTGACGGAACAGATCTTTGTTGCCTGATAAATTAATGTATACTGCGCCAAGCACCATACAGGATAACAGCGGTGATATATCAAAGCAGCTGCAAAGCCCTGTTAATGTTAGAATTACAGCAATCACCAATACAAGGCGGTGATCACTGGAGCGTTTTTCACTGATGATACGGTGTAGTATCCATGCCAGTACGACCGCCAGAATGACAGCAAGCAGATTCCACACGACAGGAAGCAGAATGAGTGACCATTGCAGTGCCTGATCCGCATGCATGAATTCCACAAGTGCTGTACATATACTGAACGCTATCAAAGCGACGGCATCATCAAGCGCAGTTACCTGAAGGATGGTATCCACGAAATTTCCCTTCGCATGATACTGGCGAATCGTCATAATCGTGGAAGCGGGAGCAGTTGCACAGCCGATGGCACCCAGCAGTAGTGAAAATGACCATGGAAGACGGAACAGTGTTACCATTGCTATGGTAATGCAGGCTCCTGCTGTCAAAGCTTCGAATATCGTGATTGTTAGAATTTTACTTCCCTGCTTTTTGAGAATATCCCTTTTGAAGTATTTACCCACACCAAAGGCGATAAACGCCAGTGCGATATCCGTCATGAAATCCATCCCTGCAACCACTTCCTCGGGAATCATCTGCAGAACACAGGGTCCAATCAGAATACCGGAAATAATATATCCGCTCACATTAGGAAAACGCAGCCTTTTTGTGACTCTCGTACAGAGAAATCCCGCCAGTAAAATTATGGCGATGGAAAGGATGATTCCTGCATTACCCTGCTGCTTTAAGAAATCAGCTATCATAACAACCGCCTCCTCACACCATTGATTATATGAGAGAACGGTGATAAAATCTAATTATAATAATTTAGTCAAATATCAATAAATTTTATAATAAGGAGGTCGCAACATGCTGGATACAAAAATCGTTTCCCTGCTTACTCTGATAGATTGCTGATGCTACACAAAAGCAGCAAGGCAGCTGCATTTAACACAGCCGGCAATCAGTCACCAGATCAAGCAGCTGGAAGATGAATTTCAGATTAAAATCTTTCACAGGAGCAAAAAAAGCCTTATTTTAACGCCGGAGGGTGAAATTTTAGTCAAGTATGCCCACCGCATGACGGCTGTCTACAACAATACACATCAGGCTTTAGAGGATGCCAGAAACCATCTGCACCGCTTTAATATCGCCACAACACCAACTGCAGGAGAGTACTATATTCCCCAGCTTCTTGCGGCATACTGTCGTGAGCATAGCGATGTGCATATAAATCTGATTACTGATTCCATAAATAATATTTATAATAAACTGAAATTATATGAAGCAGATTTTGCTATTATTGATGGAAGACTAACCTCCGATAAATATCATTCCATTCTTTTGGATACCGATTATCTCTGTTTGATTGTTTCTCCGCAGCATCCCCTTGCCAATCGCAGCAGCGTGTCGATGAATGAGCTATTGGAGGAAAGCTTTATATTGCGGTCGAAGGAAGCCGGTACCAGAGAAATTTTTGAAAGCTATCTGGAATCCCAGCGTGACTCTATCCGCAACTACCGCATCTTAATTGAAACAGATTCACTTGCGACTATCAAAGAGCTGGTCATGAGCAATATGGGGGTATCCATCATGTCCCATAATGCCTGTAGGGAGGATGAGCAAAAGGGACGGCTGAAAACCATTCCGATTACAAATTCTACCATGATACGGGAAATCAATCTGGTATATCCAAAGGATTTCCAGCATGTGGATGTTCTGCTTGAACTGAAAAAGACCTACAGTAAGCTGCACTAAAGCCAATATCTAATAATCATAAAACTCCCATGTCTTTTTTTCATTTCATTTTCACAGGAATCGACTTGGTAAAGAAAGCTTTTTAACACCAGATTCCTTTTGAAATATAAAATACATCCTGTTGATTGGCAACTGAGCAGAATTATTGAGGAGTTCTTATCATTTTGCCATTTTTAGGATTTTAAAGCAATAAGCTTTTCCCTTTTAGTTGAGCTTTTTCTGTGCAATTGAAAACTCTTTTTTCCTTCCTTTTCTCAACATACCGCCTTATGACATACAGGATCCGGATAGACTCTTCTTTGTGTACATAACCTACACGATTATGCACTATTTGCAGATTTACAATACTTATTCTAGTGCTTGCAAACTGTTGAAATGGGAGCAGACTCAAGTCCGCTCCCATTGCATGTTTTCTTATTTCTCATTCGGCAGCGGAAACTGAACGGTAAGCGCACGCACTTCCTTGCGCACTTCTTCACGCACTGCTTCATCCTCTGCATTTTTCAGCACACGGCTGATCCATAAGGCAACCTGACGGAATTCATTTTCCTTGAAGCCTCTGGTTGTCATTGCCGCAGTCCCCAGTCGGATACCGCTTGTCACAAACGGCTTTTCTGTTTCAAATGGAATCGTGTTCTTATTGCAGGTAATTCCTGCTTCATCCAGCAGCTTCTCCGCAAGCTTTCCACTCATGTTCAGAGAGGATTTCACATCAACAAGAATCAGATGGTTATCCGTTCCGCCGCTTACAATGCGAAAGCCTTCTTCCTTCAATGTATTGCTCATGACTGCACAGTTTGCAATTATCTGTTTTGCGTACTCCTTGAACTCCGGCTGCATAGCTTCCTGCAGACATACCGCCTTAGCCGCAATGATATGCATCAGTGGGCCGCCCTGCATACCCGGAAACACCTTTTTATCCAGCAATGCCGCATGCTCTTTTTTACAGAGGATCAATCCTCCGCGAGGTCCGCGCAGTGTTTTGTGTGTCGTCGTTGTCACAAAATCTGCATAAGGTACCGGGCTCGGGTGTTCACCTGCCGCTACAAGTCCTGCAATATGAGCCATATCCACCATGAAATATGCACCGACTTCATCCGCAATTTCACGGAATTTCGCAAAATCAATTACTCTTGGATAGGCACTGGCACCGGCAACAATCAGCTTCGGCTGTTCCTTTAATGCGACTCTGCGCACCTCCTCATAATCGATCGTTTCACTGTCCTTTGTTACACCGTAATCCACAAACCTGTACAACGTTCCGGAAAAGTTTAAAGGATGTCCGTGTGTCAGATGACCTCCTGCCGTCAGATTCATCCCCAGTACGGTATCACCTGGCTGTAAAACAGATAAATATACGCCCATGTTTGCCTGAGAACCGCTGTGCGGCTGCACATTGGCATGCTCAGCGTTAAACAGCTGCTTTGCCCGCTCTCTTGCGATTTCTTCTATCTCATCAACATGTACACAGCCTCCGTAATAACGCTTGCTCGGATAGCCTTCTGCATATTTATTTGTCAGTATGCTTCCGGCAGCCTCCAGTACATCCCTTGATACATAATTTTCTGATGCGATCAATTCGATATTATACAGCTGGCGCTCTGCTTCTCTTTCAATGGCTTCCTGAATTTTCTTATCGTTCATACGCTACCTCCGTTTAATGCCTCTATTTTACCACAGATTTTTATATTGTCATTTCTTTTGTTCTGCGTTCATCAGGAAATATTTCTTTACAACAAAAATCAGTGCCACTGCCAGCACTCCTACCAGATTTTCCATGGCACTTTCATGCGATATAATGATCTGACGGGCAACCGCATACAGCAGTACCTCGATTACTGATTCCGGTGTATGCAGAATCAGCATCTTTACAAATTCCACCCCGACAACCAGAGTCAGTGCCTTTTCCAGTATAGCATCCAGCTGAAAGCTCTGATTCATAAGAGACTCCGCCCCAAAGCATACCGTTGCCAGCGTTGATATTGCGATGGCGATCATTAACAACACGGCAATCACAAGCTCAACGGCCTTCATCATTTTAACAAGTCTTGTGTTGATTTTGTGCATGTCTTCCTCCTTAGCATTATAAGATAATTTCCGGATTCAGGTTGATATCCGCTTTTTTAGCCTGCAAATGCTGCTGTCTGCGCGGTATGCGGTAATGAATATTGTCCTTCACAAAATTTGCACCGGTCTGTTTAAACCAGAAGGATATGCCCTTTTCCTCACACTGCTTGCGCAAATCGAGAATCCACTCATACCGGCAGACCCTTGCCTGTGGTCCGCTTTCTCCTCCAACGATCAGCTCTTCAATGCTATCATCCAGCCAGGGCCTCAGGTTTAAGGGCTCCAGCAGCGGTTCACATACCACATACTTATGACGCAAAGGTGCTGCCTGATAAATGGGAAGACGATACGCTGCGCGCTCCATCGTTTCCACCGTACAGGCGATTCCCACATGATCCCATCCCGTTCCCCAGTCATACGGAATGCATTTCATCAGCCTGTCGATCCGCTTTGTAATCATAAAGAAAAATAAATCCCTGCGCTGTCGCATGATATTCCATGCTTCATCTCTCCATACATCTGCTTCCTCTACAAAAAAATCGCTGGTAAAACAGGTATAGACGATTTCATCGGATGCTATCTTGTATTCACCTTTGCGATTTTTGTGCAAAACTTTATCAAAGTCCTTCAGACGGGTAACAACACCGGTTTCTTTGCCATGTCTTTCGTCCATCCGGTATACATAGCAATGCTCACATCCGGCACTGATCTTATGACAGCCATGCCAGGGGTTCCAATTTGCCATAGACTTCATCCTCACCTGTATGTATGCAGGACACTGCCATCCGCAGAAAGCTGCTGAAGACTCTGCTCTGCATATCGAAAGCAGAGAATACCGCCGTGCCTGCGCAGTCTGACATGAAATTTCCAGATATCCTGTTCCATCTCATCACAGCTGCTGATATAACCGAATACCTTTCTCTGCCCTTTCTGAATGGAAACGACACCGGAAAGACATATTTGTATGATTTCTTCATCTCCATGCCAAACCTTATAAAAGGGACAGGCAGCCTGACGCTGCTTCAAACGGTATCCGTATACATACAGAACGGCCAGGGACAGCAGCATTCCTGCAGTTTTCCTCATATTATTTTTCCAGAGCCATTACCTTGTCAATTCTTCTCTGGTGGCGCTCATCATGGGAAAACTCGGTATTTACCCAAACACGTACAATTTCCTTCATCAGCTCCACACCGATAATTCTTTGTCCCATCGCCAGCACATTGGAGTTATTGTGCTCTCTTGTCAGTTTGGCACTAACCGGATCACTGCAAAGCGCACAACGGATTCCCTTAATCTTGTTGGCGGCAATGCTGACACCGATTCCTGTTCCGCAGATAACGATTCCCTTATCGTTTTTACCATCCGCAACACTCTGTGCAGCCGGTCCTGCGTAGTCCGGATAATCCACAGACTCACATCCATGACATCCGAAGTCTTCGACCTCATGTCCCATTTCCGTTAACATTTCCTTCACGATTTCCTTATACTCAAAAGCACCGTGATCACAAGCTACCGCTATTTTCATATACAGTTCCTCCTCTTATAATATCCTTTCTCATTATAACATACAGCAGACAGAATGTAAGCAGCCTGAGAAAACAAAAAACTATAAAACAAGACGCAGGATCGATTGATATCATTACAGAAACAATTACCTAAATTGAATAGGTTATTCTGTGTCTCTTTAAAACTTAAAATGTTTCAATTTACTATATATGTTATATGCATGCATATTAAACCAAGGAATCCATAATTCAGCAAATAATTACCCAGCACTATCAGTATTAGATTTGATTCCTGATAAGCTAATCTGCTTACTGCCGCTTCTACTACTGAGATAAGAAATCGATATTTTTCTGTATTCACAAGGTGACCTACAGACACAGAATTAAAGAGGCAGAAAAATGACCGCCTCTTTTTCTATTGCATAAAATAGCACTTTATTATAATTACAATATTTTTCTAGCATTCTTACAATCCAATAAAGACATACCGCATCAAACTCTTTTGCTTTCTATTTCTTGCATACCTATAAACCTTTGATACAATTGCAAAGATTATATTCATTTCTTTTGCTTGCAATGATTTTTCCTTGTTGATGTATACACAAGTAGCCAAAGGATTATAATCATCGCCACAATAAATGTTTCTAGTGCAATTCCTGTTGAGGAAACAAGGAAGCTGTATAAATAACCTAAGACCGGTACACTGCCTGCCACCCTTCCGATGAGACGCTCATAAGCAACACCTGCCGCATCCTGATAATCATTGTGATCCCCTTTTGTAATAAATTCCTTATCCTTCGTATTATTAGCTACAACTCTATGTGTGGCAAGCTGACCGCTTTTTACATCAAGACGAAACGTAATGACATCGCCTACCTGAATCGTCTCCGGTGCACTTTCTTTTACATAAATCAAGCTGCCGACTGAATATGCCGGTTCCATACTATCTGTTAGTACAGCATAAGGTATAAACCCAATCACTTTAGGAATCAGAAAGGGAGCTATCATTAACAAAAGGATTCCCAGCAAAACATATGCCGTTCGATTAAGTATATTAATCATTTTCATCCCCAGGCATAGTAGAATCGATTATTTTAATCAATTCCAACGCACTTCGAAAGCATATTTCTTTATTGGTATCCACCCACGTCAACGTACCCTGCCAGCTGTGATTCTCTCTGTTTTTTATATCAACAATGAAAGTTGCTTTTTCGCAATTGTTTTTTTCATCCATTTCATCATCTCCTGTTATTAGAATATCACATTAAAGTCACATACAGGTAACAAACATATATAAATGAGTAAAATTCATTCTTCTATTATTCAACATGATATCCCAGCAAACCCAATCCTTCTGCTTTTACTTCATCATAGTTATCTTCACCTGCCACCTTTGACTGTACTGCGGATGCTTTTACTTCTATATCACTCAAACTAACCAGCTCAGAATTATCTTTATTTATTATATTAGCGACCGTTACAGAATCAAAAACCGGTGTAAGTCTTGTATTTTGCTTTGATGCCTTTACTGATTCAGGTTGTCCATCCTTTACATAGACATAGTAGGAGATATCATCTATTTTATCAATAAACATCCATTCATCAGATATATTCAAAGAAAGCAATTCTTCAGAGGGATTTTTAACACTTACAAAAACATAGCAATCAGGTGAATTAGCTAAAATGGTAACGGTAGGATCTTTATGCAAAACTTCCCCTGGAAGAACATTTAAGTAATCATTACCTTTATCTGATCCTGCAATCACACCGTTTTCTTCAGTAACCGTATGCAAATTTTTATCAATGCGGTCCTCATCAAGCTGCATGCTTATACCATTGGAAAATGTAAAACGATTGTTCAACTGCTCCGTATTAGAAGTTAAATATGCTAATGTTCCACCAACCCCAATCAGTGCCAATAATATTATAGATAAACATAAAGTTATAATTTTTTTTCTATTCATGTCCATACACCTCATTTAATCACTATCTTTTTACAAATATACTATACCTTTATCCGGTCACATGATGGTAATACAAGATAACATTAACAAGCCACATGATATAAAAAGTAATCTTTCTCACAGGATGTTATTTGACACTATAAAAGGCAGTGCATGTTCGACATTTGCACTGCCTTTTTGAAACCTATAATGCTTTAGAGCACACCTCAATCATCATAAAATCCTACGTTAATTAAGAGACCCCTTATACGCACTCCATATTTTCAATGCATTTTCATTATTGAATTTATTATTGGAATCCATTGCACTTAACTCATTTCCATCAGCATCCCACACAACTGCCTGAACTGCCTCCTGATATAACGTAATCTCGAAATCAGATACGTTTTTAAACTCTTCTTTAATCTTTCCATCAGCATCAAGCAGACCATTTACTTCAGTAAAGAGCGGATCAGTAGCCTTACCTGGTGATACAATACCCAGATAATACCAAAAACCATCAGAATTATTATATCTCCAACTCTCTGTTTTATAATTTATTCCATTATTTTGGGATAGATAATCAGCAATTACCTTAGGCGAGACAGTTACTCTCATCCTGATAATGCAGTCATTGGATCCTATGTTTTTAACACTCGGATCTTTTTTTATATTACTACCTTGAATTTCTGGATTTTCTTCGATTTCTGTTTCAATTTTACCTACTGTGAATGTATTTTCTAAATTATTTGTACTCGAAGTTAAATATGCATACGTTGTGCCAATGCCGACAACTGCGATAATGAGGACTATAAGAAGAACTATTTTTAGCTTTATTTTTTCAAAACACTTCATTCTATTGTTCCTCCTTTTCTACCGCCTTTAAAACATTCTGAGATATTCTGTAAAGGTTAAAATCACTTGTATTATCCAGTAATTTATCTTGCGTTATACTTACTTTACCATCATCTCCAATACGGAATCTATTTTCAATTACATCAGTGTGTGAAAACAGCTCTTCCTTTACAAGCTTATTTTGAAATTTAACAACCGCTGTTTTATTCTCTTCATTTATAACAGCCTGCTGCACAAGATCGCCAACACATACATATCGCAGTGTCTCCATTTCCGTAACAACATATTCTCCATATGGAAGATCTTTAACAATGGCACTACCGTTCAAAATCTCATGCAGTCGAATGGTGCGATAATAAATCAAAGACCCGTCTTTTCTTTTTATTTTAAATATAAGTATTCAGCAATCCTTTTCCCACATTATTCATAATTCTTACATTTGCCCTTAGTAACACCTTCTGTCTGTTAGGTAAGACATTTTAATATGGATAGAATCATCAAACTGTTGGAATATTACAAAGTCAAACATATAAAGCATCTTAATTTATGATTCTAGTTAACAACGCAGAATTCAATATTGCCTGATCCACACATATGCGACCTTTAAATAATAAAAATTGAGGATATATAATTTCAGCAACCATATATATCCTCAAGCTAAATCTTTGACTTGTATTTCCAGAAAATTTCTTTACTGCGAAGCTTCTTTTTCCTTTTTACGTCTTTTGAATAACAAGAATAGAAGAATAGCAAGCAAAGCTGCACCGCCTCCAGCTGCGTACATCATCATTTGACGGTTTCTTTTCGCAATGGCCTGTGGTGTTTCGCCTTCTCCCAAGACTGTTTCTTCCTCTTGGCTGCCATTTTCATTAACATCTTCACCATTGTTATCTATATTGTTATTTTCGCCATTATGTAAAGTATTGTTATTCTCTATCCCCTGTGTATCATTTGTACCAACTTGATTATTTGTACCAGCCTGATTATTTGTATTTGACTGACAAGGTACTACTTCATCAGGATTCGTCAAAGTATAAACAAATAGTATTTCTAATTGATCTTTTACTACAGCATCCTGTTCTGCGGTTTGATACGTATAACCGGGAATTGTCTTTGCTCTTGCCGTTACATTACTTCCTAACTCTCCCAGCATAGTTTTAGGTGTGGCGATATCCACCTTATTCTCATCAACGTAACGAATCGTATACGTTACCCCATCAATGACAACAGCGTATTTAGCTACATATACCATTTCCCCTGTTACTTTAGAACCAACGCTGGGCAGCTGCTTATTCCAACCAACAAAAACATACCCCTTTTCGACCTGTATATCCGGTTCATCAGGGAATACATCATCTGAAGATAGGCGATATGATGCTTCTTTATTTCCATTGATCGTTCCATGAGCACCAGCTTTAAAAACAATTTCATATTCTGCAGCATGTACACGAATACTGAATAACGGGAACATTACCATAGCCATAAGCAGGCAGCATGACAATATCTTGCATAACGTTTTATTCTTAATCATTCTGTTCACTCCTTCGACTGCGTACTTTTATAATAATAAGTAATATCAATCCGATAGCACTTGCGGCAAAAAAACCGAGAATTAAACCTATCGTTGTTGGATCACCTGTATTCACTCCTGGTATTTTATTGATCACAGGTATTTTTTTCACAATATTTGCAGCCTGTTCAACAGGAGCTGAATTCATGTGTTCGACTGAAAAAATAAAACGTAAACGCCCTTCTGTATCCTGATACGTATCATTCATGGAATCGCCATCAACCTGTAATATAAAATCAATGGTCGCTGTTTCACCTTTTTTTATTGATCTTAACAGATAGTTGGTTTCCAAAGAATTCATATTCGCCTTTGTTACACCACCGATTCGTCCGGTATAAAAGCTTTCGTTATTCGTTACAAATTCCACATTATAAGCAACATGTCCGTCGGCAACGGCTTCCCCCAGCGGATCTGTATATTCAGCTCTCACATAAAACTTTAATTCCTCTTCATCATTGTTTGTCAGTGTAATGCGCTGTACCCTTTTTTCACCCGGCATCATATTCTCATATGCGCTTTGCTGTTCATAGGTTATAAATTTCTCACTATCTCCCTCGAAACTTAATCCTGTTTCAGCAGCAGATTCAGCAGCCTGAAGTGATGTTATGGAAAACAGTACAGCCAGCAAAACGGCTGTGATTATTCGGAAACCTTTTTTCATAGTAATCTTTCTCCTTCTTGCATCTAATCCACTACGGAAGTAATACTTCCTTCTTCATCAACAGAAAGCTCTACACCCCATTCAGACAAAGCAGCCTCTGCTCCGGCTATACTCTGAATTGCATCTGCATCATAAGCAATATGTATACGATAATCGGCATATTCTCCATTCTTTATCTCGTGGCTAATCTTTATTGCATCTACTAAATTCGTGGTTTTTCCACCCTTTTCCAATGGTAGCTTATAATAGAAATAAACGATTTCCGAATTTGAATTATCAGCATCATCAATAATGATCCACTTGGAAGTATCTTCTGTGATCAGTTTGATTTTAGAAGCATCTGCGTCCACCATTTTTTCATTATCCTTATTTACCCAGTATTTTGTAACAGCAACACGGGTATACAGGGAATGATCCCTTTTATTTTCTACATAAACCCTATCCTTAATTTCATCCCCGGACATGGAAGAACGAATCTGAAAACCGTTTTCTGTCTTTGTTATTTTTTCCTTATCCATATCCTGCACAAGTTCAATCCCAAGATTTCCGGCACTTATTTTAGCACTGATATCTGTCTGTGCGTGAAAGAATGCCAAGCTTCCCTCATATACAAATATTGCGAGTAACACAACGGTTGTGACCACCAGCATTATTTTTTTCATATCATCATATCCTCTCATCATAAATATTACACCCTACTACTTTACGATATAAGTATAATAAAAACAAGTAACAAGGCAGTCACACGAAGCAAACTTATTCTACAATAAAGAAAACAAGCTGAAAAAAACAGCCTGTTCACTTATGTTTTATTCCTCTAAAGGGAGGTTTATCTTACAACAAGGAGATGCATCAATTCAAGAATGCTTTTAAATTCTCCTATTACTTCTTCATCCTTTTTTACAATCCCCTGCCAATCGCTTTTCCGTCTTGTCATAATAATGATATCATAAGTAGCATAGGCACCATGCTGTTCATATATATAAGAGCAATCCTCTTGTATATGCAAATTCTCGATTCTCAAATATTTTTTTTCTTTATTAAACGTTCTTTTTTCCTGAAAGGATTGCGGCTTTCCAACAAAATCCAATATTTCCTCCGTTAAAATGATAAAAGATGTGAAATTGTGAAAAGAAAACCCCTTTTTTCTGATACAGCTAAATAATGTACCATCAAAATCATCCTGTTGTGGCTCATGCAAGCATATCCGTACGGCATTTTTAGGATAGTATCTGTGATCATTCATAGTATTTTATCCTTTCAATGTATCATTTTCGAACAACTGCAGCTCATCGTAAGTATAATCTAAATCAATGAAGCTGTATTTATTGGCTGATTCATATTTATTCTGAATACGCTCAATCACCTGCTTTGCATTCTCTGCATTACAATTATGCAGCATGAATATAAACTGAGATCCACTGTATTTTGAGATCACATCTCCACTTCGCAAGCTTATACAGAGAATCTCCTTTAATGTATTCATTTCTTTTGATAACATATGCAAACCTTCCTGCGAATGCGGATCAACAAATTTTTTCGGTTGCAATGTCATCAATACCACATATTCCGAAAACCCTTCTCTCACCATTCTACGCAATTCCAGATGATAAATCTCTTTGAATACACCAAATTCACAATAAAACGCCTTTTCAATTTTTTCCTCAGCTATGCTGTTTTGAATAACATCCAGATTCGAGCTTACCTCATTGTTATTTTTCAGCAGCATCATATATGCCTTTTGAAGAAATTGTGATTGCTTAATACCTAAACGTTCATATAATAGCTTGCTGGCTGTATGATATTGTTCCTTTGCCAAATCATAATGATTTAAATACATCAATGAGGAAATAAACAGATATTGCATTTCATCATCCAAGGGATCCTGAATGAGAGCATCCTTGCATAATCTATTCATTTTTTCATATTCCTGTTTTCCTTCAAATCTGAAGGCCAGCTGCTTCGCACAACGCAAATATATAGAATGATAATATGTAGAAAGTGATAAGACCCATCGTTTTGAGCTTATACTTGCTAAAAATTTACCCTCATACATCGTCAGACAATCAAACATTTCTGTCAGTTCTTCGTACGAATACTCCCTGTCAGTCTTTAATTTTTTATCCAAATCTTCAAATTTATCAGTATCCAGCTTGATTTTAAATGATGTATTCCAGTAATAGGAGCCTTTTCCTGTAATAATCATATCTGTTTTACCAAACACCTTTTTTAATAGGGTTCTCAGCCTGTACATCAGATTCTTTAATGCACTCTGCGGATTACTGATTTCCTCATCATCCTCCCAAAACATATCATTTAATTCCGATGATGATATTTTACGGTCGTTATAAATCAGAAAATAAGATAAAAGTGTAACAAGCTGGCTGGAACGCATATCTGTCTCATCCAGGTGTATATCACCATAATTTATTTGCAAATTTCCAAACAGGAATGCTTTGATCACTTCCATCTTCTTTCCCCTTTCATAAGATAGGAAACTCCCATAATAATTACAATAACTTCATTATACGCTTAATATACTTATCATTCAATATGTTTATATTCATATGCCAGTTCAGATTCAACTATCGTTTTTTTCTGTTCAAATCTATCCATGATCCGGCTGATAGCCCTGTCACACCCCTCCATCGAGGTTGTCGCAATAATCAGGGAATACTGAAACGGACTGCATTTCGTAAACACATCGTTTTTTCTCAGCTCTGTCGTTATAACATCGCGCAGAATATCCGACTCTCTCTGCTGAGCCTCTTCCTTAACACCCTCCGGCTGCCGCATGGTCAACAGCACCAGATAACGGGAACGGGAGGATCGTCTCGCAGAACGCAGATTCATCTGATAAATATTTTTAAATACATCAAAATCGCAATAGAAGGTTCCTTCATTTCGGACATGCTCCTTCAGCTGCTGCTCCAGCTCATCCACATCAACCGGATTGCTGGCAATACACTGTACAACCTCAGCATAAATTTCTCTGCAGAGCGGTGTTACCTCGATCCCCAGTCTTCCGTAATACATATCGGTCACCTTGTGGTAATACGAAATCGCCAGCGAATACTGATGGGTCTGTCGATATGCCTCCAGCTTGTATTCATGAATATGGTTATTCGCATAATGCTTAAAGCCCAGAATATCACACAGCTTGATTACTTCATCATAATATTCTTTATCCATCAACAGCTTGCAGCTGCGGTTGGTTGCCCGCATCAGATTGTTGTCATAATAGGTTTTCTGCAGCTCCACCCAGTCCTGCGTATGAAATTCAAACATGAAGTCTTCCATATAATTGCTGAGCAGCTCTTTGCAATACTGATAAGAGGCTTCCGGTGCTTCCTCCTCTTCGATTTTTTTGCACAGCTCATCCATCTGCACGATGTCAATCTCACATGGTATTTCAGAATTCCATGCATACGTATTGCCTTTTGACAGAATAAAGGAAAGCTCGGGATTATCCGGATAAAATTTCTGCAATTCCTTTCTTGCACGATACACAAGATTGCGCAAGGCACCCTCCGGCTTATCCGATTCATCTTCCTTCCACAATATTTTAATCAGCTTTTCCTTGGATACCACCGTATGCCGATACATCATCAGATAGGCGATCAAAAGGATCAGCTGTGTACTCTTCTTTGTTTCCTGCGGAAACCGGTAATTCTTGTTTTCCATATAAAATTCACCCAGCAGATGAATTTTCAATATATTTTTCTTTCTCATAGGATGTCCTCGTTGCTTTCTATGATTTCATTTTATCACAAATCCATCTCATGAAAAGAGGGCTGAAAAAAAATCAGAAATCATGAAAAAACAAAGCCATTAACGGACAGTGATTTTCATTTTTTCTGATTTTCCTATTTATCTTGACAATATAACTATATGAAATTCAGCAGAAGCTATCCCTTATGCGTTATGTAACACCTTTTTGATATCATCCGCAGAGATTGGGCCTTCACGGACAATGCGCGGTTCTTCTTCGCTCATATCTACGATCGTGCTCGCCAGCTTGCCTTTTGCTTCTCCTAAAACAATCGCATCAATTCTGCCGTCCAGCTGTTCCAGCACCTGCTCATCCCGAACACCAGTTTCCTCTCCGGAACGGTTGGCACTCGTTACCAGAAGCGGCTTTCCGCATTCCTTAATCAGACGCAGTACAAACGGATCATCCGGCATTCGGATTCCCACGGTAGGAAATCCGTTCGTCACATAATCCGGCAGCGTCTCCTGTTTTTTCAAGATCATAGTGAATGCTCCCGGCATAAAGGCATCCGCCAGTGCCACAGCTTCTGCAGGCATTTGTGCGATACACTTCATCTGCTCCACATCCGCAACCATGGTGGGAATCGGCTTATTCTCCGGACGTCCCTTGCTTTCCTTCAGTTTGCGCAAGGCTTCCTCATTCTCATAAATGACCCCCAGACCAAACACCGTATCTGTAGGAAATGCCACAACCTGCCCGTTTTTCAACAGCTCTGCAACTTCCTTTACATCCTTTTTATCAAACCGTCTGGTTTCCATGTTCATCATTTCCTTTCTGTTTATCAGCATTGTAGCACAGAATTTCCACAAAACATACAGTGGATAGAAAATGATGGAAAGTTAATGGAGAATCATAAACAAAATCTGGAAATTGTAGTATATTTTGCGAACAAAATGTTGAAAAATCATGGAGTTTATGAACTACCTATGGTATGATAGCTAGGCTCGACATTTATATTCTAAGGAGGGTAAAAATGGAAAGTTCAAAGAAAATAGTCTGGTATAACCTTGCGTTTATGGCATTTTCTACCGTTTGGGGTTTTGGAAATGTATTAAACGGCTTCGTATACTTCAATGGTATTCAGGTTATATTCAGCTGGATTCTGATGTTTGCTCTGTACTTTGTGCCGTATGCGCTCATGGTCGGAGAACTGGGATCAGCATTCAAAGACTCCGGTGGTGGAGTCAGCTCATGGATCAATGAAACAATTGGTCCGAAATTCGCCTACTATGCCGGGTGGACCTACTGGGCATGTCACATTACATACATCGCAAGTAAAGGCAGCGGTGGACTAAAAGCACTTAGCTGGGCAGTGTTTCGCAATGCGGAAACGTATGACACATTTCCAACCGTTTATGTACAGCTGGGTACGCTGGCAGTCTTCCTGTTCTTCTGCTGGGTCGCAAGCCGCGGTTTAAATCCGCTGAAGAAGCTGGCGACGATTGCCGGAAGCAGTATGTTCATCATGTCCATACTGTACATTCTGATGATGTTTGCCGCACCGGTCATCAATCCAAACGGCGGCTTTGTCACTCCGGATTTCAGCTGGGACAATATCTTCCCGCAGTTTAACCTGCAGTATTTTACATCGCTGTCCATTCTGGTGTTTGCCGTGGGTGGCTGTGAAAAGATCTCCCCTTATGTTAATAAGGTGGAAAATCCAAGCAAGGGCTTCCCGAAGGGTATGATTACACTGGCAATCATGGTTGTTGTATGTGCCATTCTGGGTACGATTGCAATGGGTATGATGTTTGATCCTGCCGTAATTAACGGAACACAGGAATCCTTTAATTCCTATGTATCCAACGGCTCCTACTGGGCATTCCAGAAGCTGGGCGGCTACTATCACATGGGAGATGCACTGCTGATTATTTATGCATTGTGCAACATGATCGGTCAGTTCTCAACTCTGGTATTAAGTATTGATGCTCCGCTGCGTATGCTGCTGGACAACGAGGAAGCCAGAGAGTTTATTCCATCCGGACTGCTTAAGAAAAACAAATATGGTGCTTATATCAACGGAATCTGGATGGTTGTCATTCTGTCCGGAAGCATTATTCTGATTCAGTCCTTCGTGCCTGGTGCTGCCAGCGTGCTTGCACAGCTGAACAAGCTGAATTCTGTCACTATGCCTATGCGGTATCTATGGGTATTTGCCGCCTATATCGCACTGCGTACGGCACGAAACAAATTTCAGCCGGAATACCGGTTTGTTAAGAATCAGGGAGTCGCTATGACCTTTGGTATCTGGTGCTTTATTCTGACTGCAGCATGCTGTATCATGGGTATGTATACACCGGGAGACATGTTCACCACAGCACTGAATGTCATCACACCAGTCGTACTGACAGCGCTTGGTATGATCCTGCCGGTTATCAAAAGAAACGAAAAGGCATAAACCTTAAGACAAGATCAGCCGGTCTTGTCTTTCTTACTATTGGCTCATCCTATGCATTCTACCTTTTCCCTTTACTGCTCACCCTTCATGCAGGAGGAATGTGGTAAATCGTCTGAGAGGTTAGCATAGACTCCAAAAAATATTTATAGAAAATGCTGTGCACAGGGTATGATTTCCTTGCAGGAAATCCCCCTTCCGCTGATCTGGTATATCATTAGGCATGTTTACCCCGTAAGCATACCATGCTATACTGTACGTGTAGATTACAGGAGGATAAATCAATTATGTATAAAGATATTGCGAACGAATTACTAAGCTTCATTCAGAAAAGTCCAAGCTGTTTTCATGCAGTGAACACTATGAAAGATATGCTGCTGGAAGACGGCTATACGGAATTACGGGAATGTGAAGCCTGGACGCTGGAAAAGGGCGGAAAATACTTCACTACAAGAAACGGCTCCAGTCTGATCGCCTTCCACATCGGAAGCAGTCTGGAGGATTACCACTTTCAGGTTACTTCATCCCATTCGGATTCACCAACCTTTAAGGTTAAGGAAGAAGCAGTGCTGAAAGGAAAGGGCGGCTATCTGCAGCTGAATACGGAAGGCTATGGTGGTATGCTGTGCGCAACATGGATGGATCGCCCGCTGTCTTTAGCAGGACGTGTTCTTGTGAAAGAAGGAAATACCTTTACAAGCAGGCTGGTAAGCTTTGACCGTGATCTGCTTCTGATTCCCAATGTTGCCATTCATATGAACCGTGATGTAAATAACGGTATGAAATATAACAATCAGATAGATATGCTGCCGCTGTTCTCAGCCGGAGAATGCAATGAGGGTGATTATGCCCAGCTGCTTGCCGATGAACTGGGCTGTGCAAAAGAGGACATCTTAGGGACAGACCTGTATCTGGTGAACCGCATGGCCCCAAGCATTTGGGGAGTGAAGGAGGAATTCATCTCATCACCGAAGCTGGACGATCTGCAATGTGCATTCACATCGCTGAAAGCCTTACTGCACGGGACAAATGAACAAGCAGTCAATGTGTTTGCCTGCTTTGACAATGAAGAGGTCGGTTCCGGAACCAAGCAGGGTGCATGCTCAACCTTCCTGTATGATGTTCTGCAGAGAATCAACGACAACCTTGGTTACACAAAAGAGGATTACTACCGTGCTGTTGCGAAAAGCTTCATGGTATCCTGTGACAATGCACATGCAGTACACCCGAATCATCCGGAAAAGACAGATGATACAAACTGCACCTATATGAATAAGGGAATCGTTGTGAAATTCAGTGCGAATCAGAAATATACAACCGATGCAGTCAGCTCGGCAGTCTTTGCGGGAATTTGTGAAAAAGCAGAGGTTCCTGTTCAGCATTTCGCTAACAGAAGTGATGCAGCAGGAGGCAGCACACTTGGAAATCTCTCCAGTCAGAAGGTATCCATGCATACTGTGGATATCGGACTGGCTCAGCTTGCCATGCATTCCTCCTATGAAACCGCAGGTATCAAAGACAGTGAGTATATGATTCGTGCATTGACAACCTTCTATAACACCAATCTTCATATTACCGACAGCGAAACGATTGAGGTCGCATAGGTCTCCATGAAAAATCAAAGCAGTCAGAAAAAAATTCATATTGACAATCTCTACCTGATGAAAAAGCTGGATGAGGATTATCATAAAGAATTTATGCGTTTCTATGACTATGTACTGCACAGCAATACATCCGATGCGGATATCAATATCATTGTTAATACCGCCCTCGAACAATGTCTCGAGGGCATGAAAAACAGAAAGAAAGCAACGCTGGTAATTCCCAGGGATCTGAAAGAATATACGACAAAGCTATCCCGTGGCAATGTATATAAGGATATGAAACGAAAAATACGCAATCAGGATTATGAGAAAATGCAAATCAGCAGTATCTGGTATGTATTCTCACTCTGTATCGTGCTGTTCTTCTTTAAAAATCTGATGGACCAGAAATTTATTGTGAATTATCTGGTAGATGTCATCGTTGCCTGTGTCGCTGGTGGAATTGCAATGAAAAATTTCCTGATACGCAAAAGAATCGTAAAACGCTACCAGTTCGGCAGCTTCTATATGCGTATGGATATCATTGCAATTGTCGCATGTGTATTTATAAAAATAGTAACACCTGCCGCATATGCTAATTTTGATATTACCTATCTTCTGCTGGTGATTTCCTTTTTCATTATGAAACGGAAAATCAAGCCGCAATTCGAAGCAGTGATATAGCAGACATGAAAAGCCCTCAGCAAATCATTGTAATTACGCTGAGAGCTTTTTTATCGAAGCCGTAAAATAAATAGACTGCAAGATACGTATGAATTTGTAAAAATTTTCGTATTGCATCTGTTGATTCCTTTATTATAAATATGCTGTTTATGAATTCTTTCGGTTAGACACATAAATAACCATTACTTTGTACAGACATAAGTATAAAGGTGCTGTTTATGAAGTATTCTTATATGGTGTTGCGTCTATTTAATTGTTTTTTAACTGACTCCAAGGTATCACATTCCAAAAGCAGATTGGATACGATATGCAGTTGATCCTCGGTTAATGACTGTAGCCATGCTGTACAGTCTTCCTGAAATTTGGCTTCCATGAGCCTATGTAAGAGTTGTCTCTCTCCTTCAAGCTTACCTTCGATTCTACCTTCGATTTTGCCTTCAACCTTACCTTCTGCTTTACCTCTTATGATACCTTCCTTCATTCCCTCCTCAAAGCTGTCCTCCAAGCCGTAGCGATAACGTGCCTCTCCCATCTGAATCGCCATTGCGGTTGACCACAGCTCGTCATCCTTCTGCATTTCCTCGTACTTGTTCATGAATACCTTCACCAGCCTTTCCTTTGATTCCAGTATATCATTTTTCGCATTGTTTTCAAACAGGAAGCACAGCTGTTCAAAGTCATCCATCTGCTGGATGGCTTTTTTCTTAGCGATTTCATTGATAACAGGAAGATGGATGTAGGTTCTTCTAATCAATGGATGTTTACTCTCATCTTCTCCCTGCTCATTGCGCATTCGATAGTGGTTGATCAGATTTTTATTATTCCATGCGCGTTTTTCAATGAAAATAATCTGATATACCGGCTTTAAATCCCTGTACTTCTCACTGCAGTCCAGCTGGTTGTTCAATGCTCTGGCCCCATAAAATTCAAAGCGCATCATTTCCGCTACTCCTGCATAGGTCGTCTGCATTTCCAGATTAAAAAAACGACCTTTCTCATCCTTCACATGAACATCCAGAATAATGCGTTTCTTTCCGATTGTTCCGGGATCCAGATTCGGATTGAGGACGGTGCTTTCCTTTACCTTGATTCCGGTAACACGTTCAATAATGGTGTTGCGGGCGTACACAGAGCCTTCATCCTCACGGGAAAGGGTGTACTTGAAGAATACATCATTGCAGTAATTCAATACAGTATTTGCTTTCGTATTTTCCATGACGAAAACCTCCTTCTGTAAGCTCATCATCACTTACATACTTCTATACGTTAAGAACGTATGAAATTCCTAAAAAATCCACATATTCTTGATTTTTTTAGGTTCTGATTTCTTTATTGCTGTGAAATGAAATATATACTATCTCTGCCTCGTATAGATAATGAAAGGAGAACGTACCTGTATGAAACGAACCTACAGCAGTATCCTTATTCTGTTAACTAGTATCATTGTTTTTCTATTTGCATACATTATGCGCACAGCGTGCACACAGATACCGGTTTACGGAACGATTTCCACCGGCCTATCTGCACAGCATTTTGACAGGAACGGCGCTTTTGCAGCTGCTGACAGACAAAAGGAAGGTTCTCTTATGGAAAGTGATGCAGAGAACATGCCTGAGAGACGTGAACAGAGCGAAACGGATGATGAACATAAACAGAATAAGCTTCCTATTGTTCAGAGTATGCAGGAAACTTCATATTACTGTGTACCGGCCTGTATACAGATGGCACTTCGCTATCACGCTATAGAAAGCACCCAGCAGCACCTGGCACAGCAGCTTCATACAGATCCTGTAACCGGAACGGAATATGTGGATATGGCAAGAGTCTTAAACAGCTACCTGTTTCCCGGCACAAGCATACCCTCAGCTGATGAAGCAGGCTATCATGTACAGACACTGTCGCCAGACGACTACACGCAGGATGCTTCAGAAACATTTTCACGCCGCTGTGTACAAAATATAGATGACGGATATCCAGTTTTTGCCGCAGTTGATTTAAATGCTTTATATCCTGCACTTGCACATGCAAACCATATGGTGCTGGTGATCGGTTATGAAAAAAATAAGGATCAGATTACGTCCTACTACATCATAGATCCATATCCGCCTGTTCAGGATGAGGTACACAGGGGGTTGAAGCAGTTTACTGCCCAGGAGCTGGTACGTGCCATCCTGGTAAATGAAGAACCTGCCTATATATGGTGATTTCTTAGAAGGTCTGCAGGAAAAGATTCTTGAACTATACTACTTTAAAACAGCTTATACAGCACGGATAATTTGTTGACGATTGCGTTCACTCCTGATAGTATAATAACGGAATAAAAACACAGTCTGGTTGGTAGTCCAGACGCAATGAGAATTGTCAGTAACCTGCCTCCTTGGTTGTCCGTTTCCTTATGAAGTATATAAGGAGGAAGCATTATGAATCAGACTTCGCTAAGCTTTACTGTCTTCTTTGAAGACCCTTTCTGGATTGGCTTGTTTGAATACCGTGAACAGCAGCTGCTGTATTTGAAGCGAATTGTATTCGGAAGTGAACCCAGTGAGCAGGTGGTATATGAATGGCTGAAAGGCTGCTGGTATTCCATCAGTTTTCAGGCTCCTGTGGAAACCGTGCGCTCAAAGGCAAGCCATCGAAATCCCAAACGCATGCAGCGTGAAGCCCGCAAGGCACAGGGTACAGGGCTTTCCCTTACAAAATCACAGCTTGCAGTAAAACAGCAGCAGGAGGAACGCGCACAGCGGAAAGCTGAAAGACGAAAGGAGAACAGAGAAGGACAGAAGGAAGCGTTTCGTCTGCGGCAGATGAAGAAAAAGGCAAAGCATAAGGGCCGTTGACCCTTTACTTTACCAACTAACAAAAGGTATGCGCGTGCATACCTTTTTATCTGATACATACAATGCTTTCATGAAATCTTATTCCCGTATCGTTTTAATGCGAAAGAGGAAATAGTAATACTTAAAGAGCATGAGTGCAAGCAAAAACAGACGCAGCCACAGGTTACTCATAAAATACATGGCAAATAACAGCATAGTACTGGCAAATGCCAGTAGGGAAAGCTTGGTTCTCCATGTCATGGAGCGGTGCTGTACAAAGGAATCCAGATGATTTTTATAAAGTGCTGTTGAGATAAACCAGCAGTGAAAGCGCCGGGAGCTTTTCGCAAAGCACCAGGCGGAAAGAAGCAGAAACGGTGTCGTAGGCAGAACAGGAAGCACAACACCGACGGCTCCTAGCAGCATGGATACGATACCGATGATAAAATAAACAGGTTTCATGTATGTCTCTCCTTTCGTGACAGCCACATATGCTGAATGACCATGAGCGGTCTGTGCAGAAGCATCCTTGGTCCGCTAAAGCGCATGACCCTGCGGATTTGTTCACGCTGTTCCTTTTGATAGCAATGCACGCTGCAGTTGCTGCAGAAGGTCTTGCTTTCCATAAACGGACAGCAGTCTATGCGCTGATGTGCATACCTGCAAAGCGTTTGACATTCCTTACAGAGGCTTTGTCCATGATGCTGTTTCCGGCAGTACAGGGATATCATTTCCTGTATGACCTGCTTTTCCTTTTCGCGCTTGGCTGCGGCTTCCATCAGCTGACTCTCCCGGATTCCACAGAAAGCACCGTATCCGCAATGCGCATGGTAGTTGGTCTGTGCGATACCAGAAGAATCGTTTTATCCTTCTGTGCCTGAATGCTTTTCAGAATAACAGCTTCGTTCAACGCATCCAGATTACTGGTTGGTTCATCCAAAAGGATACAGTCACAATCATGTAGAAATGCTCTGGCCAAGCCAATCCTTTGACGCTCTCCTCCGGAAAGAGAATCACCAAGCTCTGCAACCGGTGTCGCATAATCCTTTGGCAGTGACATGATAAACTCATGAATTCCCGCTTTGCGGCAGGCTTCTTCAATCTCATCGACAGAGGCATCCAGCTTTGCAATTCGAATATTATTGAAAATAGTATCATGAAACAGAACCGTTTCCTGTGTTACCAGGCTCTGCATATTACGCAGATCCGAGGTATTGATATCCTTTAAATCAACGCCGTGCACAGAAATACTACCCTGTGATACATTCCAGAATCGCATGATCAGCTTCAGCAGTGTTGATTTCCCGGAACCGCTTTTTCCGTGAATTCCGGTAATCTTTCCCTTTTTGAAGGTTGCCTGCACATTGCGCAGCACCTCTTCCTCCTCATAGGAAAAGCTCAGATTCTCCACTTTAATATCCCCGCTGACTGCCTGTTTTTTTCCGCTGATTTCTTCAACCTCTTCTTTTTCATCCAGCAGCTGCAACACACGTCTCGCACTTGCCATGGTAATCAGTAGATTATTGGAAAGACTGGCAAGCGCCAGAACCGGCCCAAAGCTGGATACCATCAGCACAGTACTCATCAACACCGTTGTAAAGCTTACCGTCCCCTGCAGATACAGCAGACAGCCGCCCAGCAGCATAAGAAGGGTAAATAACGTAACAACTGCATTTCCGAGTATCGAAGAGGTCCCTTCGTGCAGCTTCAGACGCTTTGCTGTATCGTGCAGCTCTTCACTTTTTCTCTGCATTTCCTCCATACGTTGACTTCCGATACGATATTGCAGCACATCCTGCATTCCGCGCAGAGATTCCAGCACATAGCTGCTCAATCTTCCAAACCCCTCCCGGGATTGACAGCCCTCCTGCGTTCCCAGCTTTGTTATGATAAGAGGCAGCAGGACGCCACAGAACAGATATCCGAGCAATGCTATCATAAAGAACAGGATGTGCATTTTCGCAAACTGTATCAGCAGTATGCCGGATGTGACAACTGCAATCAGCACAGGAGAAATCGTATGTGCATAAAACACCTCCAGTGCTTCAATATCACTGGTGATCAGATAAATCAGATTTCCCTTATCCTGCCCCTCCAGCCGCGCCGGAGCAAGGCGGCGCAGAACGGTGAATACCCTATCCCGCAGAATGGCAAGCAGCTTAAATGCAATATAGTGGTTGCAGGCCTGTTCCCCATAATGTAAAATACCGCGAAGAAGTGCCAGCACCAGCATAATGACAAAGAACACGCCAATTGGGAAATCCGCTGCCTGTATGGCAATATGGCTGATGAGAAGTGCACTGAAATACGGAATGTAAATCGCACACAGAAAACCGGCTACACCAAGAAACACAGCCAGCAGCATATGGGGGGCAAGCGGTTTTACAAGCAGACTCATACGTGCCATCAATCGAATATTTCCTGTTTTATGCATACTGTTCAGCTCCTTCCATAGCTTCCAGCTCCTGCTGTTTTTCATACATCCTTGCATAGGTTCCCCGCAAACGCAGCAGTTCCTCATGTCTTCCGTGTTCCTGACAGGTACCCTGGTCAATCACATAGATCTGATCACAGTCTTTTATGCTTTTTAACCGGTGCGTAATCATGATTACCGTTTTTGTTTCTGCCAGCTTATGAATAACGGAAACAATAGCGTCCTCACTCTCTGCATCAATATTGCTTGCGGCCTCATCAAAGATATAAACATCCCGCTGTGCCAGCAATGCCCTTGCAATGGATAAACGCTGTTTCTGTCCGCCCGATAAATTATTACCCTGTTCCTGCAGTTCCATATCCAATCCGCCCTGTTCCATGACGAAATCAAGCAATGCTACCTTACGTAGTGCCTCCAGCATTGCTTCCTCACTTAGAGAGTCCTTTGCAATTGCCAGATTTTCACGAACACTGCCCTTGAAGATAAACGGCTGATGACTGACATACAGAAAGGATTGATAAAAGGCATCATCATCAATGTCTCTTCGCTGTGTATCCGCAATCAGCAGCTGCCCGTGGTAATCCTTGATAATGCCCGCTATCAGCCTGGCGATCGTACTCTTGCCCGAACCGCTTTCTCCAACGATAGCAGTAAACTGACCAGGCTTAAGCTGCATATAGACATGCTTCAGGATAGTGCGCTGTTCATCATAGGAAAAGCTCAAATCACGCAGCTGAATATCCACTGTCTCTGCTTTCCATTGCTTTTGTTCTGCCTGCTTCTGCGGTTTGTCCAGAATACGGAATATTTTATCACTGGCCGCTATTCCATTCATTGCAATGTGAAAGAAGGAGCCCAGCAGACGCAGCGGTATAAAGAACTCTGAGGATAGCAATACAATACAAATCACCTGAAATAATGACAGACTGCCGTTTTGAAAACCAAGAATTGCGACAATGCTGCCCAGAGCAGCACCGCCATATGCAATCAGATCCATGACACTGACAGAATTTAACTGCATAGTCAGTACCTTCATCGTAATTTTACGGAAATTTTCCGCTTCCCTATTCATCTCCTGCTGCTTCCATTCATCCGCCTGATATATTTTCAGCGTGGTAAGACCCTGCAGATTTTCCAGAAAGCTGTCTCCCAGCGTCGTATAGCTGCTCCAGTATTTGGATAGCAGCTTCTTTGCGAATTTCTGTACTGCGATAATAGACATTGGAATGAGTGGTACACAGAGTAAGAGTACAAGTGCACTTTTTACATCCATCCACACAAGAATCAGGAATAGTGTAACCGGGGCAAGCATACTGTAGAAAAACTGGGGAAGATATCGGCCGAAGTAAATCTCCAGCTGGTCAATGCCTTCTACGCTCAGCTGCACCAGCTCGCTTGTCGGTGCGCTTTCGGTATAGCCGCTTTTCATTTCCAGCAGCTTTTTGAACAACCGCATGCGAAGCTGCTCACGCACATGACAGGAAGCTTCATGGGAATATAAGCTCGCTTTTCGGACACAGACTGCTCTTAGTGCAATGCACAAAATGACTCCGCACGTTGTCAGAAGCAGAAGCTGTTCATTGACGGTTTTATAAAATATGTGTGAAAGTACATTTGCCAGCAGTGCCACAAAGACAATATTGCATAGCAGAGAGAACCACTGCATCGCTACCTGCTTCATGATATATGGCTTTGTTTCCGGCATCTCTTTTAAAAGTCGTTTGTCAATCATAGTACCTCCTAGTTAGTTTAAGATAACTTATCGGATAAAAGTTTACCACAGTTAACAATCGGTGTCAATGTGAAACAGTTTTTTATGTGATAATTTAACAAAAAATATAATGTGCATGAAAAGTATGTTAAAATTATCAGGATAGAAAGGATGTGGAAGGATGACAAGAAAGAAAATGCTGCTTCTTTACATATGCCTGTGGATTATTGGCTTATGTCTTGTAGTATCTGTTATTTTTCCGCAAAAGACACCGCCGGCAGCTGTTATACCACCGAAATCCAATGATATTGAGGTATTAAAGAACGGCTGGAAGGATGGAGCCGCTCAGGCTGAGGCAAAGACAGATATACGTGATAAAACCTTCAGTAGAAAAAGGACACTGCCACAGATAGCGAAGGATACCATGCTTGTGATCAGAAACAACTACCGCGGTGTACAGATTTGTATCGATAACGAAGTCCGCCTGGATTACGGCTATCATCGCGATGATTCTACATTATTAGGTAATGTATATGTGCGTATGCCGGTTACATCAGAAGACAGTGGCAAAGAGCTGCTTCTGAAATTCAAAAACAATTACTCAAATGTTTCCTCTGATATAGAATATCCAATGCTGGTTTCCGCATCCTCTTTTGCTTTTTATATTTTACAGGAGAATGCCGGAATTATTATCACAGTAATCCTGCTGCTACTGCTTGACATCATTCTTGTTTTTTTGATTATATGGCTGAAGAACCGCAGCTTCTGGTTGTCTAAAACATCGCTATATGCGCTTATGAGCTTCATTTTCCTCACAGCACTGTGGCTGCTTACAGATTCTCCTATATTACAGCTGTATGTGAGCGGCAGTCTGCGTATCGTTTTATTATCCTTCTGCAGCTTTATGCTTATGCCAATCCCGCTTCTGGTCTTTATAAATGACGCATTAAAGCTGCGGTGCCGTTCCCTGACCCTGCTTCAGCTTTTACTGTTGGGAAATACCATTGTCCAGTGTATTCTTTATCAGGCAGGCATCCTGGATTTTGTACAGATGCTGCCATTTACCCATCTGTTGATGATGGTTAGTATTGCCGCCTTGCTGTTTGCATTGATTCGTGAGGTTCGCCTGTATAAGACGGATTATTCCCGCAATATACTGCTTGCCTTCTTTATCCTTGCCCTGTTCTCCACAGCGGCGCTGACTGCCTTTTATCTGCATCCAATGAGTGACTATAATATATACTTCCGTATCGGATTATTATTGTTTATCGTCATGCTGAGCTGCTTTTCCTTTCATAAGGTTTATCTGCTGTCTCAGGAGCAGGAACAGATTCAGTTTTACCGCCAGCTTGCCTATACGGATACCATGACAAAAGCACGGAATCGCTCTGCATACGAACAGCGCTGTCAGGAAATGGAAAAGCTAAAACCAGATGCTCCTCTGACGGTCTTTATGTTTGATATCAATAATCTAAAGCATACCAATGATACCTACGGTCATCATGCCGGAGATACCATTATACGCAGTGCTGCCGACCTCCTGAATACCGTGTTTACGGATATCGGTCAAATATATCGGGTAGGTGGGGATGAATTTGTAGTTCTCAGCGAGAAAAATTATATGTCCGCGCAGGCAATGTTCAGCCTGCTGGACCAAAGACTGAAAGAATATAATCAAACGGCTGAGCTTCCTTTATCAATAGCAAAGGGATTTTCCAGCAATACATCCCGGAATAAGGGAATTCAGGAGCTGTTGGTCATGGCAGATCAAGCTATGTATGAGGATAAAAGGAAATCGCGGAATTTGTAAGGATGCTAGTAATATTTGAAAATCTTTGTTTTCCCATCCTGTGTCAGCATACTTAGATGGTTTAAATAATGTCGCTTTTAGAAATATAGGATAAAACTTTCTTATGGGACAATAAAACAGGATACCCCCTATTGAGCGATGATTCTGATTCTCCCAGGAAATATTATATTTTACATGATCATCTTTTACCTGAATTTCTATAGGATACCAATTCATAACCAATATAATGCAACTACAATATTGCACGAAAACGGTCTCTATCAAGAGACCGCTTTTTCATATGGAAATGGAATATTATCATTAAAAAAATCATACAAGCACATAAGCCAGAATTTATTCCCTATGTATAGCATCTGTAAACCGTCTATCATCCAAATAAAATTAACGACTTGTAGTGGTTCTCTGTATCAACATCCTCTTTCATTGTTGCATTATCTGCCATTGCCCTTACATTACGATATCCGCATGAGCTTTACAGGCATCCTCACATTCCATAGCTTCGCCATCAATGATATTTGTATCGGCAAACACACACAGATTCGGATATCTTAGTTTTACATGGTATACAGGTACTAGTCCTTCCTTCGTGATTACCGGTGTTCCAACCTCAAGTATGTCAATAACATCATGGACTGCATCCGCTATGCTGAATACTGTCTCGGTATTTGCAATATCAGTTGCAATTTGCAGCTTCATATCTTTCCTTCTCCTTTGAAATCATCTGATTTATTTTCTAAACGGTATTTAACCAAAGGCTTCATAAAATGCCCATTTGATGTGAGAATCAAATGAGCCGTTATGTTTATTTCTCTCTGTAATACTCCAGTGCATCCTCCTGAATTTCTGCAGCAGTTGCCTCATCTATGATAAATTCAACATCCGGGTGCATACGTAGCCAGGAAACAGGAAATTTAGGATCCAGCTTTTCATTTTCGAACAGCTTATGCAATAGCTTTCCTTTGTGGGTGCCAGAACAAACGACATAATATTTTTTGGCTTTCATATGTTCTTCCATACCGGTTGTAATCGCATATTCCGGAACACCTCCTGCACAGTCAGCAAATGCTTTTGCATTCTGCTGTCTGGTTGCCTCATCCATTTTAACGACATGTGTGCGTGGCAGTAAATACTCTCCCGGTTCATTGAATGCAATATGCCCATCATCGCCAATGCTGGTGATTGCAATATCCAGACCGCCCGCATCAATGATTTCCTGCGCATACTGTTTACACTCCGCATCCAGATCTGCTGCATCTGCTTTCGGATAACGTACATTATCCATATTGATATTGACATGATCCAGAAAGTGCTGATGCATAAAATAAATGAAGCTGTGTGAATCGTCCGGAGTCAGCCCTGCATATTCGTCCATATCAAATGTTCTCAGCTGTGAGAAATCAGCCTTTCCCTCTTTGTACATCTGAACAAGATATTTGTACATCCCGATAGGAGAGTTCCCCGCAGGCAGACAGAATACCAAATTAGGTTTTTTACGAATTTGTTCGACCACCTTTTCTGCCATAACTCTACTGACATCATCATAATCCTTACATACGACAATTTTCATGTTTGTAGCCTCCTTTTACAACTATATCATAACGCCATAAATTATTATAGTCAATAATTTTGTAATCAAATTTTTCAATTTTAATAATTATTGTTCTATATCCGTCTATAATATTAAAAAATTTTATTGTTTATATGAATTTCGGCAATCCTAAGACTGCTTTTCATTATGATGAATATATCCTTGCACGTATTTGATATGCATCTATCACCTTTAAAATTGAAAAAGGAATCCGGAAGCAATACGCGCTTACTGTATACAGAAGTAACGTAAAGTCAAAGTCAACAGCCGTTCAATTATACGAACCTCTGATAAACATACAATGTTCAGATTATGCAATGAACGAGGATAAGAGATAAATAGATAAGTAATAGATAAAAAAAGGTTCTTTCTCGATTGTGGGTAAACTTAACATAGGGAGACTTCCATACTATTGTGGTTAACAATAGAAGTTGAAATCTCCCTTTTGCAAACACCCTTAAGTAAGAAAGAACCTAAAAAAATCCCTGTCTGGGATTTTTTATGCAAAATGTATATTTATAAAACAATCTGTGCGGCATAAACAATCAATGGAAGTGTTACAACAGACATCAGTGTTGATAATATTACTATTTCTACTGCATATGTATAATCCTGATGAAATTTCTGAGCAAACATAGCTACATTAGCACCCACAGGTGCAGAAAGTACAATACATATCGCTACTTTCACCTCATAACAATCTAAGGGAATCACAGCAAGTAAGCCAAGAGAGGCCAATGGAATCACGAAAAGGCGACACAGGCTGCAGATATAACTGCTTTCTCTTTGTAACATTCTCATAAAAGAAATCTGCGACATATAAACACCGATTATGATCATCGCCAGCGGTGAATTCATATTTGCTACGGTATTTGCTATATCCTTTATAAAAAGGATATTACCCAAGTCGCATAAATATAGAGTAAAGCCTGTTATAAAGGATAACAGAACAGCATTTTTAGCAATTACCTGAAAAGAAATCATCCTTCGTTCCGCTCCCATAACATAAGCACCATAAATCCATTGGAATATATTCAGAAAGGCTACAAAGCCTGCAATATAAAATACTGCGCGTGGTCCAACAGTTGCTTGTACCAGTGGGATACCAATGAAGCCCGCATTACTGAATGCTGCTGAGAAATTTTCAACTCTTTTTCTTTTCCCATATATAATGTAGGATAACAGCATAGAAACAGCGAAAACTGCAAGACTCAGCAACAGTGAATATAAAAGAAGCTGTGTTTTTTCCGGTGTCTTTTCGACCAGAAAGGAGTTAAGTACAGTCAGTGGTATGACCGCATACAACAGAAGATTTACGAGCTCTTTACAGCCCTCATAGCTAATAAGCTTCAACTTTGCCAGCAAGAATCCAATACCTGACAGTGAAAACATAACAAGCAGCTGCTTCATAATTAGGATAGAAAGCTCCATGTTTATTCGTCTTCCAGTTCCTCTGTACTCACAACCAACTGCAGCTGTGCTCTTGCTGTTTCCACAATACGCAGGAGTTCTTTCTCACTCAGTTTTTTATCCTGCGGATACAATAGTATTTCAAGAGCTGCCGGTATGTTGAAACCTGTCATAAGGAATACATGATCATTACGATAGGGAATACATGCCTGATTTACACTCCCGGTTAACATATCTGTGAGAATTACAATTTCATCCTCTGTTTCAAATTCTTCAAAAACAGATTGTAGCTGGTTCTCCAACGGTATCTGTGTAGTATATGCATTTACAGCATATACGGAGAAACTGCTATTTGTTATGAAATCCAATGTATTTTTTACACCTTCCGCCATACGTTCATGTGATGCGATAACAAGTCGTCTCATAATAGTTCCCCCAGTTTTTTTATCATTTTTTCTGTCTCTCCCTTTGGAATTAAAGTAGCAGTTGCTTCATAACACCTTCCATATTGATCCTGCTCAATAAAATAACCATGATGATCATTGGTACAGGTCATTATACAGGTAAAGGGAGTTTTTGCTTGTTCTTTTATATATTTACCAAACACGGATGTTAGTTCTCCTGGAAAGGTTACCAACAAGAGTTCTGGAAAGCGCAACAGTGACAGCTTCAGTTCCTTATGTACCTTATGAATAAGCAGCTTGCTTTCGAATTTGTCTTTGGATGAAAGAAGCAGCTTTCTTTTTGTTTTATCCGTTTCCGCCTCCAGATTTTTTTGTATTTCTTCCAGTTCCTTCTGATAACCGGAAAACAGCAATGTATTGTCGTAGGAAACGGTATAGGAAAAGGTATCCAGCTTAAGTGTGTGCATATCAATCTCAGTAAAATTTTGTATTTCCAGCAATTGATTGGTGATTCCTTTCGCAGTACGATTAAGCTCTTTAAAATCATCACCCTCGCGGTAATGGCGATTGCTGATATCTGCCGAGGTACCGATACAGAGTAAAGGATATATATTCTCTCTTTTATGCAATTCCTCACGTATCGTACCGATAAGATCATAGGATATCTCCATATTAGTAGGACCAAGTACAGTAGAATGAACATTAAGATTCACAAGCTCAGCAATCAGCTGATCATCGCTTCGAAACTGAAGCCTGTATGCATCTGCATCATAATACCTGTTCCTGTCATTTCGATTATCATAAAAGCCATGAATTTCTGTTTTCCCCATAAATGCACGAGCTTCTTCAGCTTTTGCAAAAACAGGTTTTAATCCTGTACATATTCTGGATATCACATCCTCTCTATATGTAACATTATCCTCATATTCTTTCCCCATAGCATCTGCACTGAATCCACTTGGTCCGGCATGTGTATGAATTGCATGGATGAATATTTCTTCTTTTTTTATGGAATATGCCTGTGTTATACTATCCTTTATTTGCTCAGCTCTGTTTTTCATAATACTAAGGATATCCATTGTCAAAATCAGTAGCTGACTGTTTTCAAGGACAAGACGCAGTGCTATTGCATAAATTGGAGCATGAGCGGTCTGTGTTCTCTGGGCAAGTCTTATGTCATTGATATAACCGCACAGCTTTACGGGACAATGCGGTGTTATATCAATTGCAGTGGTTGATACAAGCATAAATCAAGCCAGAATTCCAAAAGCTGCACAAATCCAGGAAAACACGATGATAATCAGGATAAGCCATGATATTTTTACATTTCTTCCCAACAGCTTATAGGAGATGAATGTGAATATTGCAGGTATCATCGCAGGCATAATGGTGTCCAGAATTGTTTGAACCTCTTGTGTTACCTCGCCCATTTTAAATACAAGAGGTGTTGTCACTTTCACAAGGGATGGTATTAAAGCACCGACAACAGTTAATCCCATTGCTGATATTGAATTCGTAAAAACAGACAACTTTTTGCCAAGCTCATTCACAAGCTTTAGTCCGCCCTTATATCCCCAGGATACAGACTTAATCCTGATAAAACCGATTACGATACCATATATACACCATACAATCATGCCCAAAGGATTTCCATCCTGTGCCATATATGCTGTAATCGAACCCAAAATTGTTGGTATCAGAATAAAGAAGATACTGTCACCAATACCGGAAAGCGGTCCCATCAAAGATACCTTAAGGTCCTGAACAGCATCCTTAGCCTGTATACCCTGATTATCCTCTAATGCTAGAGTAGCCCCCAGAATCAAATTTGTCAGCCAAGGCATACAATTGAAATATTTAAAATGGTTATCCATCGCTTCCGTCAATTCGCTATCATCCTTATAAATTTTACGAAGTGCTGGCATTACAGCAAAAGCATAGGAACCGGCAAGCTGGGTTTCGTAATTGAAAGTTTCAATGGACATGAACCATCTTATTCCTACCTGATTTAAATCCTTGTTTGATAAAATCGCTTTCTTTTCATTATTCGTCATCATACTGTTCACCTCCTGCAGATACCGCCATTTCCAAAGATCGATTCTGATCCTTATACAGCTTGAAACCTAATGCAGCTCCAACAATTGCCACTCCCAAAACAGGAACATTTAAATATGCCGCAAATACAAACCCAATCAGCAGATATTCGATATTCTGTTTAACTGGCATATATTTCAGCAAAACAGCAAATCCTACAACCGGTAATATTTTACCGGCAAGTGATAAACCGGAGGTGAACCAGACCGGCATGGCATCTATAATCGTGGTGACAAGCACATCACCAAATGCTACAGCAAGAAAGGTAGGTAATCCAGTCGTTAATGCGGTTATGATGATACAGATAATATACATCATATTGAAGGAATTCCATTTCCTTTCCGTCGCATATGTCTGAGCCTTGCGCACGAAGATACCATGTGCGATATTCCCAAGTACATCCAACTGTACAGCAAGCATAGCTACAGGAAGACCAACTGCGATTCCTGCCTCAATTCCCTGTCCGGTACTGACTGCTATCGCAATAGAAATGATGGCTCCAATCTGATAATCCGGAACTGATGTTCCACCGATTGCCGCAACTCCCAGCGACATCAGCTGAAAGGTGGCACCAATTGCCATCCCTGTCATGATATCCCCCATAATAGCACCGGCTAAAAACCCCCAGAATACAGTGTTGTAAATAAAAATCTGCGGCCCCTTCTGGTCAACCTTTTTCAAAGCGGCCAGCAATGTAATTAAAATTATTTGTATAGCATTCATATGTATATTTGATCTAGGACTAGATCAATCTCCTTTCCTATTTAACAATAGCTTCAAACGGTGTCGCCTTATCACTCGGCACATACTGTATCTCGACTTTTGCGCCTAGTTTCGTCAATTCCTTATATGCGATGATATCCTTTTCATCTGCCATCGCACGGTTTGACAGCTCAACACCGTTTTCAATTCTCACAGTCCCCCCGATATTAACTTTTTTCAACGGCTCAACAGCTGCGATTTTCAACAGAATGTCCGGATGCTTCGTCACAATAAACACCTTCTGTGTGTCATATTTATGGTTTTTAAAATTTGTAAGAGCTGTCTCCTCATTGATAATGGACAAATTTACGCCACTGGGCCGCCCGAATTTCATGGTTTCCTTTTTCTGCGGATCATCTGCCACTTCATTGTCAATGACCATTAAGCGGGTACAGCCGGTTGACGGTGCCCATTGCGTCGCTACCACACCATGCAGTAGGCGATTATCGATTCTTGTTAAAACGATTGCCATATTTCATTCTCCTTTCCTATTCATCACTATAAACCTCTTTATCATTTCCATTCAGAATGTGCATATAATCATAGATATATGCTATCTCACTGCAGGGAATCTCTATTCCATAATGCTGTGAAAGCTCCTGAAATGCTATTCTCATATGATGTATGAAATCCTTTTGTTCAACCTCGAATTTCTGCAAATCGGGATACGTTTTCACCGGTATGCGTTTTACCATGCGCTCTACAAAGCAGCAGATATGCACGTACAGACCTATCAGAATTTTCGGATCGATTTTCGAAGACTGCTCACGCTCAAGCAGATGTATTGATTTTTCAACGATATCCAGCAAGGCCCTTGGATTTAGAATGGTTAAAGATTCAATGACATTGATCAATGAAAAATTCTTTAGTAGATCATCGTTAAACTGCTGTATTTCATCATCTCCCATATAATTTCTGAATATATCATTGATACGGCGTATTGCACGCAGATTGATAATATCTCCCAAATCAATGAAATCAGATCCCGCAAGCTTTGGATCCATTGTTCCTGCGACAAACAGAATATCATAGGAGCCCGTTATTTCCTCCTGCGTCTGTTCATTCAGAATCTGATAATAATCATATGATATCAGCTGGATCGGTATCGTTTTGGGAATACTGTCCTGGAACAGAGCTTTTATCTTCTCAGCAGTAGACATTCCGCTTTCGCTTGTAAAGATAATTGCTTTTTTCTTCGCCTTTTTTTGAATAAAGTTATACGTACAAACCGTTTGTTTACTAGCTTCCTGCAGGATTTCCTGAATATTTCTTTTCTGAAGGATACCATATCCGATATGCAGAGCCATAGAGGTCGTCGTATTGTTTATGATACCGATATTGATATCATAACGATTTCTGATTTTATTGCCTATCAGCTCCAGAGATCCCATATCCACCAGAATCAACGCATTATCCAAAAACTGTTTTTCATTCAGATAGGTATCAATTTTCTTTACGATTTCATCCACCTGTACATCCAGAGGCATATCAAATGCCACATAGACCTGCTCTGCCAGCAATGCATTTGCGGCATTCGCAATACTGGAAGCAGTTGAATAACCATGACAGATGATTAAGCCTACTGCATAATCATTGTCAAATGCTGTTTGATCGTACTTTAAATTCAGAATCATAAGCAGCTTCAGGAAGGCATTGGTTTCTATGGAAAATGTCTTATGCAGCAAAAATTCCACTTCGCTGTAAACCTGATATTCCTTTGATTCAACATCATACAGCATTGTGAGCAGTGTTTTGATTCTTTCCTCATACCGCTCCATAAATTCATAGAATATCTGATATTCAATCGACTGGCAATATAAAGAAAATACCATCAGATTCTGCATATTGTTGCTGAAGGAAATATTTGAGCGTGAGTGACAGATATCGGTGACACTTTGGATGATTGCTTTATACTGCTCCAAGCTCTTCTGGAACTTTGGCAGGCGGAAAATAATATGATCATTAAACTTTTCGACCGCCGCATACAGCCTCTTCCCGGATTTTGATGCCGTATCATAATAATATTCCTCGGCATACCGCAGGATATCATAAAACAGCTCCTTTGTGATTCCATGGTATATCAGCTGATATTCCTCCAGAAGATAGGCATGCTCCTTATCATAAACGCTCACCCTGTATTTCAATTCACTTGGAATACAGGATACATCCAGACAGATATGCTCTTCCTTTTTCTCATAAGCATGGAAGAAGGATCGCACAATCGCACTTTGCAGTTGTTCTATGCTGTCTTCAAAATCCTGTGCAATCATCAGCTCCATGAAGTAATCTGTAACCTTCAAGCCCTTTTGAACCTTCTTTGATTCTTCCCGTATGAAATGCAGAATCAGTGATTCCTTTTCATAGATTGTCCGCTCTTTCAGTGATGGTATCGTTACAATCGTCAAAAGGCGTCCCAGCAACTGCGGTGTAAACGTCATTTCAAGCTGCTGATTACAAAGAAAGATCAGCTTTGCCTTCGGCTCATTCAGTGCCGCACCCTCATCTATATAGTCTGCCAGTGCATTCTGAATGTTTTTTCCTGCATTTCGAAAGCTGTTAAATACAATATACTCATACTTCGAATTCTTTAATATCCCTGTTTCATTGCTCTTTTCATCATTCTTTCCAAACAGCAATGTAAAGAGCTCAGGCTCCTCGATGGTATCACAGGATATGTAGGTATATTCTGCATTTTCACTGATCAGCTGTTCTGCCTGACAGTATGCATATATCTGTCTGCTCAGAAACCGTTTTCCAGAACCCGGCTTTCCGCAAAGTACAATTGGAAGTCCGTGTGGTGGATAGTGCAGTGCCTTTTTAATATTTTCGATACTACTTCTTAAGCTGTAATCACTCCCTATCACATTTGTAAATTTTGAAACACCCATATGCAGCAGCTCTTCCAGATCTTCAACGGTATCATATTCACTTCGCAGTGATTTTCCGCGAATGCGGCTACGTAATATATCCTTATGCAAATACAGTACCGGTCTTTCATTTACCTTAATCAATTCCCCTTCTTTGTACAAATCGTTTAAGTAATGACTCGACAGACTCCGGCTGATCACGAACTTATCTGCAATATATGCGGAAGAATAATGATGCCTGTTTTTTCTTTTTAGATATGCAGTTTCATCCATCAGATAGTCCAGAATTAATTTCTTTGTTCCACTATACATATACTGTGTTTCCTCCTCATAAGGTCCTAGGTCTTATGCACCTTTATTTTATTCTCTGAGATGCTAAAAAAATTAAATTTCCAAAAGAATTGCCATACAGAAATTAGAATTATTCAAATACATAATGTTTTACACACTTCTTGCCCGATTTTAAACACTATTCCAATCTATGACAGCTCTACACTTCTCAGAAAATACAATTCTCTCATGCACAAAGTATATCAAAGAAAGCTGATGATAGCCATGCATCGCTTCTTCCATATTTTTCATGGGAGCCAGTTAACCTTAGCGTGTCAATTTACACTTTTAATATAGTAAGTGCATAATTCCGGGAACAGTATGGTAACTTAATCTCTCTTTTTAAAAGAATCCGGAATGCCGGCATATTATACGGATTATGCAGCTTTTTATATCTCTTCATTCATACTGGCTAGCTGGTCAAATTTCGTTGTTATTTAAATAACTTCACCATGAACTTCATACGCTTTGCCAAAGATGCTTCATATATGAATTTATTCCTTGCCTTGACAAATAAAAAAACAGACCTCATGGAAGTCTGCTTATAAATAACTTTCATTATTTCTCAATCGCGACTACCTTTGTATCTGCCAGGTAGTCATGAATCATTCTTCTGGATTTCTTTTTCATTGCGATATAGATAGACAACAAGCAGATGACACCACTTGCTACACCAAGAACCAGCGTCAGATCATATCCCGCTGCCAATGATAACAGCTGACAAACGTAGCTGCCCCCGGGAATCAGACAGCCTTCCAGAATTATACAACCTAAAATTTGCCGTTTACATAATGATTTCAAATCAATATCACTTCCATCCCGCTTAACGATTTTCATGTCCATGAATTTCTTTCCACATGTCTGACCGTTATGACGATAAGGATAAATCACATAATATGCGATGCAGAACAGCAGGCTGAGTATACCTGCCACCCAGCCATAAGGCTGATCAAATGCAAGCAGATTTTGGTTGACCTCCTGTGTTTTAGTTAAAGCCATATATAATATGACAGTAGGAAATGCAGTAATCAGTGAGCCTGCTATCCAGTCAATCCCCCATGCTACTGCACGATTTGTCATGTCCACATTACATGCTTCATTATCTAGTTTTGAAAACAGTCGAAAATACCATTTCAGCTTTACTGTATCTTCCATATGCCCTATCTCCTTTAAACATCACGTTTTCCAGTGGTCTATACCACTCGACAACCATAGTATAACACACATGAAAGCGCATTCCAAGTATTTTTCTATATAAATATCATTCCTTCATTGATGCAACAGCAAAATTTACTGTTGGAAGTTCTGAGTGAATTAAGTGCGGATTATGAAATCTTACATCACATAACGATACAGGCGGTATACAGGGCTCTGCTGTAACGGAGATACAACAAACTCTCCTGGTATCTATGAAAAAACCCTTATTATGAGAATATATTAAAAAAAATCAAGAATATGTGGATTTTTTAGGAATTCCATACGTTCTTAACGTATAGAAGTATGTAAGTCATGATGAGCTTACAGAAGGAGGTTTTCGTCATGGAAAATACGAAAGCAAATACTGTATTGAATTACTGCAATGATGTATTCTTCAAGTACACCCTTTCCCGTGAGGATGAAGGCTCTGTGTACGCCCGCAACACCATTATTGAACGTGTTACCGGAATCAAGGTAAAGGAAAGCACCGTCCTCAATCCGAATCTGGATCCCGGAACAATCGGAAAGAAACGCATTATTCTGGATGTTCATGTGAAGGATGAGAAAGGTCGTTTTTTTAATCTGGAAATGCAGACGACCTATGCAGGAGTAGCGGAAATGATGCGCTTTGAATTTTATGGGGCCAGAGCATTGAACAACCAGCTGGATAGCAGTGAAAAGTACAAGGATTTAAAGCCGGTATATCATTCCTGTTTGAAAACAATGCGAAAAATGATATACTGGAATCAAAGGAAAGGCTGGTGAAGGTATTCATGGACAAGTACGAGGAAATGCAGAAGGATGATGAGCTGTGGTCAACCGCAATGGCGATTCAGATGGGAGAGGCACGTTATCGCTACGGCTTGGAGGACAGCTTTGAGGAGGGAATGAAGGAAGGTATCATAAAAGGGAAAGCAGAAGGTAAGCTTGAAGGGGAGAGACAACTCTTACATAGGCTCATGGTAGCCAAATATCAGGAAGACTGTACGGCATGGCTACAGTCATTAACAGAGGATCAACTGCATATCGTATCCAATCTGCTTTTGGAATGTGATACCTTAGAGGAATTAAAGAATCGTATAAAAGCAATACTAAATAATACATCAAAATAAAGGAAACTGTTTACAAAAGCACGATAAAACCATCCTTTGATAAAAAGGGTGGTTTTATCTTTTTCAAAAAAGTCGCACGAATCATAAGGAAGCATATAGATTTGAATTGATGTAAAATTATTTGCATCCCCTTATTTGCAGGAGTATAATGATATTCATACATTGTGAACAAAAAAGGAGTTATGTTTATGCTATATACCTTTGTAATCTGCTTCATTGCCGGCATTGGCGCAGGGCTTGGCACAGGCTTTGCAGGGATGAGTGCCGCAGCTGTCATATCCCCGATGCTAATTACGTTCCTGCATATGGAACCCTATATGGCTGTGGGAATTGCCCTGGCAAGTGATGTGCTGGCCAGCGCTGTTTCCGCTTATACATATGGCAGACACGGAAATCTGGATATCCGCAACGGTCTTGTTATGATGATATTCGTACTTATCTTCACACTTGTTGGCAGCTATGTATCGAGTCTGGTTCCGGGAACAGCAATGGGCGGATTCTCCACCTTTATGACACTGCTGCTTGGAATTAAATTCATCGTACGTCCGGTGATGACAACAAAAAGCAGTATGAAGCATACCGATCCGAAAAAAAGACTTATGCAATCCATGCTGTCCGGAGCGATGGTCGGCTTTATCTGCGGATTCATCGGAGCAGGCGGCGGTATGATGATGCTGCTGATCCTGACCAGCGTACTTGGCTATGAATTGAAAACAGCGGTTGGTACCAGCGTATTTATCATGACCTTCACCGCATTTACCGGTGCTGTCAGTCACTTTACCATTGGAGGTATGCCGGATATGACAGCTCTGATTCTCTGCATCGCCTCTACCCTGCTTTGGGCAAGAATTGCAGCTAGATTTGCCAATAAGGCCAGCGCCAAAACACTGAATCGGGCTACCGGAGTTGTGCTTACAGTGCTCGGTATCGCTATTCTGGCAGTTAATTATCTGTAGCCAGGCCTACAGATCAGCCGTATCTCACGCATTTCTTAACGACTAAAAGGGATGAAACTGTGTCTAAACTTATATAGACCTGTTTCTCCCTTTTTACATGCAGCAAGTGTATCGAAATATAGAAATGCTTCTTCGAAACTTAAGCGCTGAATTATTTTTCCTTATAATCGACAGTATGCACACGGTATCCCTGCTTTCGGTCAACGACATTCTTCAGTGCCTTGTTTTCCAATAATGCCTGCAGGTTATAAAGTGCAATTTCTGTAAAGCGATAAAAGGATTCCTTCAGCTGGAAGGTGCCGGAAATATGAGGTGTGATGATGACATTCGGCTGCTTCCAGAGCGGATGCTCCTTTGCAAGAGGCTCGCAGTCACATACATCAAGAACAGCACCAGATAGCTGTTTACGCTGTATAGCCTGCAGGAATTCATTTGTATTCATAGCATCCCCTCTTCCTACATTGGCAAGAATCGCAGTTTTTTTCATACAGGCAAGCTGCTTACTGCCAAAGCATCCGCGAGTCCTTTCTGTACTCGGAAGTGCCAGTACCACCACATCAGCATGCGGAAGCAGATTGCACATTTCTTCCATAGTATGCAGTTCATCAAAATAAGGAACACTCTCCTGTATCCGCCGGCGAATTCCTATGGTATGTGCCCCCATTGCTTTCACTCTTTTCGCAAATTCCTGTCCCAGATCACCGGTTCCTGCTATCAAAACCGTAGATCCGTAAATCGACTGTACAGGTCCTTCCATATGCCAGTACGCCTGCTCCTGATTGCGTATATACAGATTCATATTCCGCATCAGCATTAAAATTGTACAAATCAGATATTCACTGATCGCCAGTCCAAAGCTACCGGAGGCATTGCACAGCTGACAATCCTTCGCAAGCAAACCATCTGCTGTATACTGCTCACTGCCAGCACAATCCAGCTGCAGCAACCGCAGTTTCCGTGCATAGCCTAAAAGCTCGACCGGCACTCTGCCAATAATGACATCTGCTTCTTTTACCATAGCAGCACTCACGCTCGTTCTATCAGCACATGTGACAATATAGCTGTCCGGTATGCGAGCGAGCTGTTCTCTTTCAAAGCCGGATAGCTCCAGCAGATGCAGCTTATCCCTACTCATCTTCATGCAGCAGCACTCTTCTTGAAATATCGGAAAGCAGATAAATCTGGTCAAAAACCTCTTCCATTTTTTCATTCAGCTCATCCAGAATTTCTCCGTCTACATTATAATTTAAAAAGGCATTTTCGATTTCCTCCGTCAGCTGCAGTCCCTTGTTGGAAATTTCCAGAAACTTTATGAAATTGGTACTGTTTGCTGCATTTTGGAACTTCTCAACATCATGCTTGATGAAGGACAGCACCTCATATTCATTGGAGAACTTGCCATGTACCATGGAATACGGGCGCATCCTCTGCAGAAAATACTTCCCTTCCCGTGTAATATTGAAGACATAGGATATCCGCATATCCTCCTTCAAATCAAAATTAACCAGATACATCTGTGAGTCCAGCTTCTGAATCTTTGTTGCATTCATTTCCTCCAGCTTTTCCTGAATCAGCTCTTCATTCATATACATAATCAGCCCTCATTTCCATTTGTTCACTTTATCATGATCCTTACCTTCAGTATATCACAAACCAAATGCTTCTCCTTATAAAATCTTGCGTTCCTTTTTTTAAATTTCGATGTATAATAGAAAGCTGAGGGATATATAATGGAAAATTTAATATTTTGTCTGAATGCCACGATTCCGGTATTCATAACAATGATTTTTGGTTACTTCTTTAAAAGAATACACCTGTTTGATGCAGCCTTCCTTTCAAAAATGAATAAATTTGTATTTGTTGCAGCATTGCCAGTCCTGCTGTTTGAGGATATCAGCACCACAGACCTTAGAACAGCGTGGGATACATCCTTTATCATCTTCTGCTTTCTGGCAACACTGCTGTCCATACTCTTTTCGATTGCTGTATCCTATCGATTAAAGGATCGAAGTATTCAGGGAGAATTTGTACAGGCAAGCTATCGCAGCAGTGCCGCAATACTGGGCATCGCCTTTATTCAAAATATTTATGGAAATTCAGGAATGGCTCCGCTTATGATAGTTGCGACTGTTCCTTTATATAATATTATCGCTGTAATTGTGCTGTCGCTCATGAAGCCAAAGCGTGGCGTATTGCGAAAAGAGCTTATTTTACAAACAGGTAGAGATATACTTTGCAATCCGATTATTCTGGGAATTGGTGCCGGAATGCTATGGTCCCTGCTCCGAATCCCGCAGCCTGTCATACTGCAGAAGTCACTGCATAATCTGGGAGCCCTTGCGACACCGCTCGGGCTGATGGCGATGGGAGGTTCCTTTGAATTTCACGATCTCTATGCCAAACGAAAGCCTGCCCTGATCTGTAGCTTCATGAAGCTGATTCTATTTGTTGCGATTTTTCTACCGATTGCAGTTTCTTTAGGTTTTGTAAATGATAAGCTGGTGGCAATTCTTGTCATGCTTGGCTCTGCCACGACGGTAAGCTGTTATATCATGGCGCGAAATATGGGTCATGAGGGAACGCTGTCCAGCAGTGTTGTCATGATGACGACGCTTGGAAGTGCATTTACATTGACGATGTGGCTGTATATATTAAAAAGCCTGGGAACCCTATAGGAGGAAACGATATGCAACTGATTAAACATGTACATATATTTGCGCCACAGGATCTGGGGATACAGGATATTCTCATTTCAGAAGGACACATTGCCCATATAGCACCTCACATAGAAACGGCTCCCTATATGGAAATCACTGACGGCAGTGGAAAACAACTGACACCGGGACTGATTGACCGTCATGTTCATGTAAGCGGAGGAGGGGGAGAAGGCGGCTTTGCGACAAGGACGCCGGAAATCCAGTTATCCGCTCTCATACAGGCAGGTATCACCACGGTGGTTGGTTTACTTGGGACTGACGGTGTGACGCGCAGTGTTGAGGATTTGATTGCCAAGGTCAAGGCTCTTAAAAGTGAAGGTATCTCCGCCTACGCCATGACAGGCTCCTATGCTTATCCGAGTACGACAATTACAGGCTCAGTAAAAAAAGATATCCTGTTTATAGACGAAATCCTTGGTGTCAAGCTTGCATTAAGTGATCATAGAAGCTCACATATATCATTTGAGGAATTTCTCAGACTGGCCAGTGAAGTCAGGACAGCCGGTATGCTCTCAGGAAAGCCGGGTTGTATGACACTGCATATGGGTGATGAAGCTGACGACCTTGCCTATGTCATGAAAGCCGTGAAAAACACAGGACTTACCTGCACCATGTTTCACCCGACCCATGTCACAAGAAATGAACAGCTGTTTCAAAAAGCCCTGCAGCTTTTATATATGGGTGGTACCATAGATATAACCTGTGAGGAGCATGAGGGATGTGCTTCCTGGATCAAGCAGGCGAACCCAAAGGATTATGGAAGAATCACCTTAAGCTCTGACGGACAGGGGAGCTGGTCAGACTATGATGAATACGGAAACCTTACCGCAATCGGTGTCTCCAATGTTTCTGTCCTCCTGCAAAATGTACAGGAAATGCTGCGGAATCAGGATTTTTCAATTACCGAGTGCATATCCTTCTCAACAGCGAATCCGGCCCGTGTATTGGGACTATATCCTGCAAAGGGCTGCATCTCTGTCGGAAGTAATGCTGATCTCTTGTTGTTTGATGATGACTGGCAGCTTCATGATGTAATGGCAAACGGACGCTGGTTCATGAAAAATCAAAAGCTTTTGAAGAAAGGAACCTTTGAGTAAACAGGCTGTTATTACTGTTAGAAAACAAACTGAGATATCCTAACAGGTCACGATCCTACGTTCCTATCACTGCTCACTTGCCAGGATTAAACAGATAAAGATAAGAAGAAATCAATATGTATTCCTATAGCTTTTTAAACATCATCTTACAAGCTTTTTATGAAACTGAATATAACAAAATTAGAAATATATACCTAATAACAGCCCATTAGAATAGCATCTTCATACAATCCCCATCCCTTTGTATACCCAGCATATGGCTTGCTTAGCATTCAGGTGTTTCTTATGGAAAACGCCGACAACATACAAAAAGCGTTGTGGCAAGTTCTATATACTAAGAAAAGGTATCCGCAAGGACAAAACGGTATGCTACCCACCGTATGTCTTACGATACCTTTTTTATATACAATTATTCCTTTGAAGCTCTTCTAAGGAAACTGTCAGCTTTTAATACTTCAAATCCTTTATCTTCTCCCAGCTGAATTCTTCTCTGCCGAAATGTCCATAGCAGGATGTTGCCTTGTAAATCGGACGGCAAAGCTTGAGTTCCTCAATGATATCCTTTACCTCAAAGCTGAAATTGCTGCGTATGATATCAAGAATCTCCTCATCACTTTTGTTTCCTGTTCCAAAGGTATCTACCATAATGGATACCGGCTTCACCTTACCGATAGCATATGCAACCTGTACCTCACATTTACTTGCCAGCTGATGTGCCACAATATTCTTTGCGACATAACGGCAGTAATATGCTGCACTGCGGTCAACCTTGGATGGATCTTTACTGGAGAAGCAGCCACCGCCGATTCTTCCCATACCGCCATAGCTGTCCACAACGATTTTCCTTCCTGTTGTACCGCTGTCACCAAAGGAACCGCCCATGACAAAGCTTCCGCTTGGGTTGATCAGATAAATGGTATCCTCATCCAGCAGCTCATCCGGAATGACAGGCGTTATGACATCCTTCATAACGATATCGGCAATCTGCTGCTGTGATGCCTCTGCCACATGCTGTGTGGAAACGACAATCGTATCAATTCTCTTGATTTTATCATTTTCATATTCAACACTTACCTGTGTCTTGCCGTCCGGCAGCAGCAATGCATTTCCACGGCGGACATCGCTCAGACGTTTTGCCAGCTTATGTGCATATTCAATAGCGGCAGGCATGTAATTGTCTGTATCATCGCATGCATATCCGAACATAATTCCCTGATCTCCCGCACCGATCTCGCCATCATCCTGTACAACTGCGTGGTTGATTTCCGAAGACTGCTCGCGTACCTTCACAAGCACCTCATACTCCTCCGTATACCCGATTTCCCGAATAACCTCTTTTGCGATTTCCTCATACTCCAGCTTTGCCTTGGTATTAGCCTCACCGTAAATAAGTACGAAATCATCCTTAATCGTTGCCTCCACAGCCATTTTGCTGGCAGGGTCCTGACGCAGAGCCTCATCCAGAATACTGTCCGCAATGCGGTCACAGATTTTATCCGGATGTCCCTCAGTAATACTTTCTGATGTAAAAATGTAATTTTTCATTTCTCAAATCTCCTTTGCTTCTTATTAGAAAAATGCCTTCCCTAGCGTGAGAGAAGGCAAATCGTTATGTGATTGTTTCTCTTATCGCTGTTAGCAGTACCACCTTATATGATGCGTCATACAGGTTGGCGTGGGATCAAGCGAGCTAACTCTCTACCCCAACTCTTGATAAAAAGGCATCTATATTAAACCATAATATAAAACGCATTGCAATAGTAAAAAGAGATTCCGCATTGGAAATCTCTACATAAGATTGATGGAATAAATCTGTATGATTTTTTTATATACTTCCTGAAGACCAATTTGCCGGATCCAGTTATCCAGTTCAAATATATTCTCAGGTTCATTCTGTATATCCATGATATCAACAATTATACGATAAATTTCGTTATCTGTTACAGTCATGCCCACCCTCCCATTGAATATTGAGCAACTCCCCATGATAGCTCTCCTATATCATAACACAAAATTGATAATTACACCAATTTTTCGTTAATTTGATATGAAAAATTGTTACCTTACCAACAAGATAGCTAAAAAACCGAAGCAATATATTAAAAAAATGATAATTACTTATATAAAAAGGAAAGACCTCTGTGGGAAAGGCAGAGATCTTCGTGAAAGAGAAAGGGCAACAGCTATTATGAAAAAGCTATTTATCAGGATGAGGAAACAAAACTGTCGCCGTTTAAGCAAACAGACATATCTTTGTCTGTACCTGTATCTTACACCTTTTATGTGAATACCTCGTGAAGCTGTCATGAAGGGTGTGTAAAGCTTTAAGCTGAGGCCCCTGCGGCTAGTATGAAAACAGAAATTCTCATGTATGGATTTGTGTAAGTATATGAAAATCCTTTCATTTTTACATTGACTTTCCCAATCTCAGCTTATAAAATGTACAGGAAAGGTGTGTAGAAAGTATATGAAATCAAGAGAAAAGCTATCATCCAGACTGGGATTTATTCTGATATCCGCTGGATGTGCAGTCGGTCTTGGCAATGTATGGCGGTTTCCATATATTACAGGCCAATATGGAGGAGCAGCCTTTGTACTGCTCTATCTGGTTTTCCTGATACTGCTGGGATTACCGATTATGGTGATGGAATTCTCCGTGGGACGTGCCTCCCAGCGCTCCGCAGCGAAGTCCTTCGATTTGCTGGAGCCGGAAGGAACCAAGTGGCATCTTATAAAGTATGTCTGTATGGGAGGCAACTATCTGCTGATGATGTTTTATACCACAGTTGGGGGATGGATGATCAATTACTGTTTGAAAATGGCAAGTGGTACCTTTGAGGGTCTGCGAACAGAGCAGGTGGGTGAAACTTTCTCCAATATGCTTGCCAGTCCGGGACAAAATCTGTTCTGGATGATTGCAATTACGGTTATCGGCTTCTTTATTTGCAGCAGAGGTCTTCAAAACGGTGTGGAAAAGATGTCCAAATATATGATGTCCTGTCTGTTTATCGTCATGCTCGTTCTTGTGATTCGGGCAGTTACCCTGCCAAACGCTGTAGAAGGCTTAAAATTCTATCTGATTCCGGATTTTCAGAAAATGATGGCAAACGGCTTATGGGACGCCATATTCGCAGCCATGGGACAGGCGTTTTTCACTCTGAGTCTTGGAATCGGTGCTCTGGCAATCTTTGGAAGCTATATCGGAAAAGACCGCTCTTTGCTGGGTGAGAGTCTTAATGTCTGCATTCTGGATACCTGTGTGGCCTTTATAGCAGGTCTGATTATATTTCCTTCCTGCTTCTCCTTCAACGTTGCAGCAGACAGCGGTCCCGGTCTGGTGTTTGTTACACTGCCGAATGTATTTAATGCCATGTCTGGTGGAAGGTTATGGGGCTTTCTGTTCTTCCTGTTCATGTCTTTTGCAGCTGTCACGACCATTATTGCGGTATTTGAAAATATTGTTGCCTTCGCAATGGACAGCGGCTGGTCCAGGAAAAAAGCTGTTCGTGTAAACTTTATCCTGATTCTGCTTTTATCACTTCCCTGTGCATTCGGCTTCAATCTTCTTTCCTTTATAGAGCCGCTTGGGGATGGAAGTACCATACAGGATCTGGAGGATTTCATTGTATCCAATAATATGCTGCCGCTTGGATCCCTCATGTATCTGCTGTTTTGTACCTTCCGCTATGGTTGGGGTTGGAAAAACTTCACGGATGAGGCAAACAGCGGTGTAGGCTTTCAATTCCCTATGTGGGCAAGATTTTATGTTTCCTACATACTGCCTGTTGTTGTGATCTATATTTTCTTTCAGGGCTATATTGAGAAATTCGCAAAGCCGTGGAATATATTGATTCCATCGGTACTGCTTCTTCTGATGATCTATGTTCCTTTGCAGGCATGGAGAAAGAAAAGAGCTAATAATAAGAATACATAAGCCTGCTCACAGAAGCAACGTGAGTAAGATATGAAAGGGGGTTCCTTAAAATTTAAAGGAACCTTTTTTACGGTTATTAAACGATTACCACCAGGAACGGATTTAATTTTCCTTCCTTAGCATATAGGATTGAATCGCTTCACCTACAGAATCCACCAGGTGATCGGCTGCTTCTTTTACCTTCTTAGGAGAAGCATGAAAGGTAAAGGATACATCTGCATCCTGCAGCATGGGGATATCATTGTAGGAATCTCCAATGCCATAGCAGCTGTCCAGATTCATAAGCTTTTTCAGCTTCAAGAGCGCCTTTCCCTTGGAACAGCCGTAAGGTACCACATCAACGAAATTCTGATTCTGGAATGCGGCACAGGTGTCCGGAAATTGCTTTTCAAGAGAACTGCATAACTGTTCTGCGGCTGCCTCGTCTATCATGCGAAAGGATAATCCGTGTATTTGCTGCCCCTTTATTTCTTCTATATCGTGAATGACTGGAATATCTGTAAATGCTCTTGCTTTCTTATATGCATAGATGTTCCCGCCAGCCTGAATAGCGGTGCTTTCCACATCTTTCGTAAGCATACTGAGCCGCTTTGCAGTTTCAGGTAAAAGACAGCTTTCAAACAATATCCTTTGATTTCTGTCCAGTATCATTGCTCCGCTGCTTACGATATAAAAATCAGGATGCAGTCGCTTAGAAAGAAATGCTGTAATACCCCATAAAGGACGCCCGGTACAAAGACCGAACAGACAGCCCTGCTTCTGCAGCTGCCCGATTCCTGCTATATCCCCTTCACGATAGCTTTCTGCTGCATCATGCAGATACAGCGTTCCATCAAAATCACTCGCCAATGCCTTCATAATCTCACAACCCTTCATCTGCTTCATTGTAAGAGGAAAGTGTTTAACTGTCAACAAAGAAATAGGTTACTCTTCGCTCATACTGATAGAAGATAAACAGGGGTCTTATAAAAAGAAGAAAGCTGCTATATCTTAAGGTTCTTTCTCGATTGTGAGTAAATATAAAACAGAGAGACTTCAACACTATTGTATTTATCAATAGAAGCTGAAGTCTCCCTTTTGCAAACAACCTAAAGAATGAAAGAAGCTGTTTTAAATATCATAGCTGAAATCGTGTATGCATAGCTGCGATAGTAAACAAAGCTCCCTTTCTTTACAAAAAAATGATGAATATCAGCATTCCTTCTGTATTTCATATGCCTACAGCAAAAGGAATTCAATATCTATGGATGAACACCAATAGTTTGAATTCCTCTTTTCTTAAACCTTATTTAAGCATATCCCAAAAGGATACAGGTCTTTTTTATAATAAATGATAATGCTGCAGCATCTCTTTGATTTTCTCATCATCCTGTGCACTGCATTCCAGTACCGGCTTTCTTGCCGGTCCGATTTCCGCAATCCCTGCCAGCTCTGCCGCACGCTTCATGACAACCGGTACCGTTCCCAGCTTCAATACGCCGCGCAGTACATCAATGTCCTTCTGCAGCGCCTCTGCTTTTTCTGTTTCTCCCTTACGCAGTGCCCTGTCCAGCTCCACCAGCACCTCCGTTATCACATTGGAGGTTCCTGCCACGGCACCGCTTGCCCCCAAAGCATAGCCATAGCTGATTTTGGAATCCGAACCGATCAGCAGATCAAAATCATCCCGCTTCGCAAGCTCTGCGTATGCCTTCAGATTTTCTTCCTTACCACTGCTGTCTTTGATACCTCGAATGTTTTCTACCTCTGCCAGACGTCCCACAACCTCTGCGCTTAAGTTACAGCCTGTTGCCTTTGGGATGTTGTAGAGAATGATGGGAATACTTACACTTTCCGCAACCGCTGTGAAATGCTGTACCAGCTCTTCCTCTGTCGGTGTCAGAAAATACGGTGTGATGACACTCAGTGCATCCGCACCCAGCTCCTCCATCTTCTTTGACAGACGGATGGTTTCCTTTGTGCTGCATGCCCCTGTCCCTACATAGACCGGCACACGGTGGTCAACCATCCCGATCACCTTTTCGGCAAATTCTATTTTTTCCGCTTCATCGATCACATGAAACTCTCCATTGCTTCCAAGGATGAAGATTCCCTTAACGCCCTTTGCGATCAAATGATCGATCAGCTGCTTTGTCGCTTCATAGTTGATACTCTGTTCCTCATCACGATGAAATGGGGTTACGATTGGTGTTATAATTCCGTCAAACATGACTACTCTCCTTCTCATTCCTGCATAATATACTCTTACCAAGACTTCCGCCCGGATGCCATTTCACATACTGGGTTAAATCCAGCTTCTTTGCTTCCTGCAAGACTACGCTCAGACATTGCAGGATGAG